>Ga0081455_10000008_pt1 | contig 256558 bp, 274 predicted proteins | sample TabmetS3T2R1_FD_70207 | JGI IMG/M metagenome (GOLD analysis project Ga0081455, IMG submission 70207) | Tabebuia heterophylla rhizosphere microbial communities from the University of Puerto Rico - S3T2R1 | ecosystem: Host-associated > Plants > Roots > Rhizosphere ...
GATCGGCGTGACGAGCAAGTTAAGAACTTTTCGGGTGGTATGAAGCGCCGACTAGAGATCGCTCGCGGGCTGCTACATCATCCTAAAGTATTGTTCCTGGACGAACCGACACTAGGTCTAGATGCACAAACCCGTAATTTATTATGGGAATACGTGCAACGCTTGAGCCGCGAAAAGCAGATGACCGTGCTGTTTACCACACATTATCTGGAAGAGGCTGAGGCCAATGCGCACCGCATTGCTATTATCGATCACGGCAAATTGCTGACCATTGGCACTGCCGCTGAGCTTAAGAAACAGACGGGCACCAAGACTCTAGAACAAGCCTATCTGGAATTAACTGGTAAGACAGTACGCGACGAATCAGTAGACAGCCATTCCGCTTGGCGAGAACGACACCGCGCGAGGGCCATGCGATGAGAGTCATTTATATCTTGTGGCTACGGCAAATCAAGCGCTTTTTGCGTTCTCGGTCTCGAACGCTCGGAGCAGTTGCCCAACCATTATTATTCTTATTGGCCTTAGGCTACGGCTTAGGCTCCGTGTACGCTCGAGCCGGTCAAGGTGACTATTTGCAGTTCTTAGTACCTGGCATTATGGCCCAAACCGTGCTTTTTTCGGCTATGTTCTACGGCGCTATGATCATGTTCGATAAGCAGTTTGGTTTTCTGAAAGAGACCCTGGTCGCTCCGGTGCCACGTTGGAAAGTGATGTTTGGCGGTGCCCTCGGTGGCGCGACCACTACGGTCATTCAAGCAATCATCTTGCTCATTGTGGCCACTATCTTAGGCTTCCGACCAGAGCATTGGGCGCTCTTACCCCTTACCTTTGGACTGCTTTTAGTATTTGCCGTAGCGATTGCTAGCTTTAGCTCGGGCATTGGGTCAGTGGTGCAAGATATGCAAGGTTTTCAGGCCATTAACCAATTTTTGGTTTTTCCCCTGTATTTCCTCAGTGGCGCTATCTATCCTCTCACGCACGTGCCTACCTGGCTACGAATTGTTGGTGAGTGTAACCCAGTCGCTTATGCAGTGGACGCTCTGCGCGACAGCCTCATCGGTCAAACTCACTTTGGTCTGGCTAAAGATCTCATTGTCTTAGCGGCGACTCTAGTAGTGCTTGTTACGTACGGTACCTACCGCTTTCAGCGTATCGAAGCCTAGGTTCTAGTTATGGAGACGGGGCCAGAGCACCCGGGCCACGACTTCACGTTTTTTGATCCAGCCAAAGTGACGGCTGTCACTACTAGCTTTGAGGTTATCACCAATGACAAATAGGTGCTTGGCTTCGGGCGAATCAATGCGCTCGATCCGTTTAATCTTTTCCTTGCCATCATGGTTTAAGATGACCACTTGGCCGGGACGTAATTTCTTAAGTAATGGTGTGGCGATGACTAATTTCCCTGGCTTCAACCGGGGAGCCATACTGCGCCCCACCACGCGTCGAATCAAGAAAAATCGCTGCATAGGCTAGGCCTTTTTGGTTTCCCAGAAGATTTTGGCGATTTCATCGATCATATCGAGCAGTTGTTGGCCCTCTTCGGGCTCACTATGGTGCTTACACTCACCGGCCTGCTTGATGGCTTTCCAAAACTTTTCGTGCAAGTCAGGATACTTTTCTAGGTGTTCAGGCTTGAAGTAATCTGCCCACAGCACCATCAGATGATGTTTTACTAATTCAGCTCGCTCTTCTTTGATAATGATGGCGCGAACGCGGTCATCACCTTTAAAGTCAGCCATTTTATCTTGGATGGCCTTAATGCTCTGAGCTTCGATTTTAGCCTGCGCCGGATCGTACACGCCACACGGTAAATCACAGTGCGCATAGACAGGTTTAATAGTAATAAACGGTAGTTTCATAGCTCCTCCTTACTATATCTAGTATAGCGCGCCTAAGCTTTGTGACTATGAGATTTTCGCCACTTCTCTATCTCGGCGTGGTGACCATTTAAGAGCACTTCAGGAACTTTTTGGCCACGAAAATCCTCAGGACGCGTGTACTGGGGGAATTCGATGTTTTGGTCGTCTTGCTGGAAGGATTCAATTTCCGTGGAAGTTTCACCACCCAATACACCCGGCAATAGGCGAACTACACTGTCGATAATGATCATTGCCGGCAATTCACCACCCGTTAGTACATAATTACCGATCGAGAACTGCTCGTCTACATAGTTTGTTATCCGTTCGTCGTAACCTTCATAGCGAGGGCAGATAATTATTAAATCTTGGTTATCGGCTGCTAAGCGTTTAGCATCAGATTGTTTATAGGTTGCGCCACGAGGAGTGGGCAATAAGACTTTAGCATTTGGACTTTGCGATTTGGCAAACTCGATAGCTGCAACTAATGGTTCCGGCTTGAGTAACATACCATCACCACCACCATACGGCGTATCATCAACTTGCTTACGTGATCCAAGTCCGTAATCGCGCAGGTTCACAAAACTATACTCCACAATGCCCCGATCGGTGGCTTTCCACAGCATACTATTGCCCAGTACCCCGGTAAACATCTCCGGAAACAACGTAATAATTTGAATTTTCATCTGTTATATTGTACCAAACCTACCTGCCAGTTCCCTAAAAGTGCTAGATTTAGCACTGCTTGGGGAACTGCCAGAGGAAAGAGATTGGACGAGAGCAAAATGCACTCAAGTCTTTTCTCTTCCTCTGGAAGCTCTCTGTTGTTGGCTATAGCGACGTATCAGGTTTGACAAGCTCGTCATGAATTGACCAATAAAGTCTTCCTCATGTCCAGAAGACGATCTTGCGAGTGCCGTATAGGCAGTAGCTCGTTAGTCTGCCGACTCATCCACGTAGTGATCGTATGGACCTCGCCTGATGGGAGCAAACTCGCGCTTGCGTTGGGTTTTGATGCATGAATGGCGCTGTAGACCATCGACACAAGCACCGCACAGGACACAGTGAGGCCTTTTATCCTCTTCGAGGTAAGTCTCAACCTCTTCGTTAAACTGATTCAGCATTGCCACTCCCTTGATCGAGTCTAGACAGATATAGTAGTTTTAGTAATTAAGCAGAGCACGAAACAATTCATGCGATGGTTGATTACCAAAACAGCAAGGAAGTTATTAACAGAGAACTTGTTAATGTACCTCGGAGGTAGATTTTAATTGCCTCGACGAAGGTAATATTTATTTTAGCATAAGTATCTTTACCTGTCAATACGGTTTACAGGGGTGAACCAAAAAGAGCCGGACGCATTGCCGGCTCTTTTTGTCACATAAAGCTCCCATTCGGTTGAATGGCTCGCATGAGCTTTGGAAATTTTTGTTTTAAACGTACATACCAGTCGTTATCGACTTGCTGGTAGTATAACCGATGCCGCTTTTGCTTTCAAGGAGAAGTGACGCTTTTACAACACTCGCTACACGTCAAGATCGTCGAGGTCTTCGAGCTCTTTGCGGGTGCGGCTAACGACATCGTCATCATCGCTTTCAGTCGCTTCAGATTCATCGGCTGTTACTTCATCGAGATCATCAGTCTCAACGTCCTCATCCGCTGGGGGAGTAACATCATCGTCATCAGCAGGCTTAGCTTTGCTCTTAGGAGCATCATCATTATACGAAGCGCCGCCCACACCATTATCAACAATTTTCAGATTGTAACGAGCGTCGTTCTTAGTGCCCAGGGCACGCAAAAGTGTGCGTAAACTTTGGGCAGTAGCACCCCGCTTACCAATAACCCTACCAAGGTCTTCTGGATCCACGGTTAACTCCAAAAGCACGCCTTTTTCATCAATCCGGCGCTCCACCACTACAGCATCTGGCTTGCTAACGAGCGACTTTACGACAAATTCAACAAACTGCTGGTCAATACTGCTCATAGTCAGCTCCTCCATTTCGCGGTCCTTAACTGATAATCAAATTATAGCAAACCGCTGAAGGCTTGTTGTGAGATTTTTAGCCTATGGCTAAAATTAGGCAGCTTGATCGCTCGTCTCGGCTGGAGCTTCTGCAGCTTCTTCGCTAGGAGTTTCCACTTCAGCAGCCTCAGGAGCTGCTTCTTCACTAGCTACTGGCTCTTCAGCTGGCGCCTCTTCAGGGGCAGCTGCTTCTTCAGCGGGACGGTTACGACGCAACTTCTCGACATTGCGGATAGCACCTTGCTTGCTCGAGCTAGCTTTTACCCATTTTGGTAGGGTAACGCCTTCACCTTGTAGCAAACGAGCCACACGATCAGATGGTTGGGCACCATGCTCTAAGTAAAAACTGGCTTTTTCTTTATCAAGTGTTACTGCTTTAGCGTGCGGGTCATAACTACCTACTTGCGCAACAATCTTGCCGCTAGTAGGGGTTAGACGAGACTCTTGTACTACGACGCGGAACATAGCGTGCCCTTTGCGACCAGTACGTTGCATACGAATTGCTAACATATTTTGCTAAAACTCTTCCTTACACTCTTTCAGTAGTTATTAAAACAATCCCTGTTATTTTACAGATAAGTACCTCTGTTGTCAACTCTTAGGGAAACCTTACTTTGATCGATAGTAGGCCAGCGCTGCTTCGGCGGCTTTCTGCTGCCCAGCTTGTTTGCTCGGCCCGACGCCTTGCCCACGTAACGTCGTGCCTACAAATACACCGACGGTAAAGACTTTGTCGTGGTCGGGACCTTCTTCGCTGATCACTTTGTATACCGGAGTTACACCGTCATTGCTTTGGACCACTTCTTGCAAGTGTGATTTGGGGTCCATCCATGATCCGCTATCCAAAATTTCTTTAAAGGTCGACAGGATGCTTTCAGTAATGAACGCCTTGGCCGTTTCGTAGCCTTGATCGAGATATAACGCGCCAACCACTGCCTCAAAGCTGTTAGCTAAAATCTGTGCCCGAGCACGATCAGTACCACGCTTTTCACCCCGGCTTAGACGCAATAGGGGCTCGAACTCATAACGAGCGGCAGCGGCCCCGATACTCTCGGTGCGTACCAGCGCACTGCGCCAGTTGGTCAAAATACCTTCCGGTTCGCTGAAGTTAGCGTACAGATATTCGGTCACGACTAATTCAAGTACGGCATCGCCCAAAAACTCTAGGCGTTCGTTGTGCTCGGTAACCGTTTTTTTATGCTCGTTTAAATACGACCGATGGGTAAACGCGGTCACCAACAGGTTAATGTCATGAAACGTTACGTGCAGTTTGTCTTGGGCAAAGGCTTGGTAGCTGCTGGTGTCCATAGGTGGTTAGAGTTTAGCGTCCCGAATCTTCTTCATACCGAGAAGTATGAGTTTACTAATGTCTTCATAGGCAATCTTATCAATCGCCTCCGTTGCCGGCAACCATTTAATGTCGTTCAGCCAATCTTCGCCCTTTAACTTATCGGTATCGCCGAGTGCTTGTACAAGGTAAATATGCATCGTCATCAAGACCAGGGTGTGGCCGCGGCGGTAGCGGAAATTAACTTTACCAAGCCAGTTCATGACTTTCATGTCCTGAAGGCCGGTTTCTTCTTGGATTTCCCGCTCAGCCGTTTGCTTTGGCTCCTCGCCTGGTTCAACGTGCCCCTTGGGGATAGTCCAACGGTTCTTAGCATCTTGTATGAGCAGCAGCTCGAGCTCGTTGGTTTTCTGATCACGGCGAAAAATAATGCCACCAGAAGTGGTTTCGTGGACGGCTTCATCGATAACTGGCCGGCGGCCAACCATCTTACGAATGCCCTGGATTGGTTTAGGTCGTTTCACGTTTACGTTCACACTTTCTCAATTTCTTTAGCGGGTAGCGTGTCGTCCCCTTCTTTTTGACGAAGGAGGGTGCCGAGCACACCGTTTACAAATTTACTGGAGTTTTCACCCCCAAAGCCCTTGGCCAGCTCCACGGCTTCGTTGATTACCACCTTAGGCGGTACATCCTTTTCGTGCTCTAGTTCATAGAGGCCAATCCGGAGAACGATGCGGTCCATGCGAGCGATTTGGTCAATAGGCCATTCTGGCGCTACCGGTTGTAGCTTAGCATCGAGCTGGGCTTGTTGCTTGGTGACGCCTTCTACCAGGCGCTTAATGAACTCGGTATCGTCCACCATATCGCTATAGCGGGCAATGTTGCGAGCGAGCACTTCTTGGATATCGAAGTTTTTATCATCAGCATCAATCCGAAACTCCTGCTCATACAATGTTTGCAGGGCGATAATGCGACCAAGGTGCCTGTTGGATGCCATATGTTGTTAACGATTCCTGTACTTATACCAACCGTAGCTGGTAGTTAGCTTAAGCGGCTACTTTAGCCTTACCTGATTCGCGCTTGGTAGTGCGAACTTTTACGGGTGATGTAGCGTTTACTTTGCGAGCCAGCTTGAGTACCAGATGGCTGCGGCGCGCACCGGTGGCTCGAGGGCTGGTACGCTTTTTTGGCTTACCCATTGATTATTCTCCTTTTTTTGGAATTTTAGCTTACTAATTTGCCCTCTAGTATAGCGCAAAAACACCTTGGACACAAGCCGTCATGAGCCTATTTCTATCAAAATTTGACATATTATGGTATAATATAAGAATGATTACCTCCGAAGCAGTTATTGACTTCCCTCATGTAGAGCGGAAGTATACGGGCACCAAAGCCTTGCATGACGAAATGGCAGCCTTTGAAGCCTTTCGTAAAGCTTTGGCTACCGAAGCAGTCAACGGCAGCAACGTAGAGCTCGTTCTCCTACCCCAGCGAAATCCCGCAGATCCTCAGCTTTAGGCACTCACCACAAAACTGACTAGTTTGCCGGGCACATAAATGGTTTTACGGAGCTCTTTATTCTGTAAATAGTTAGCCACTTTGCTGTCGGCCTTAGCGGCTTCGGTGATGGTGGCCTCATCGGCATCGGCCGCTACAGTTATCTCGGCCCGGACCTTGCCATTAACCTGCACGGCAATTGTTATTTGATCATTTACTAAGTACTGTTCATCGTAGCTCGGCCAGCTGCTGACGTGCACTGAGCCTTCTTGGCCTAACTGTTGCCACAATTCTTCGCTGATGTGCGGTGCGAATGGCGCAACTAGCTGCACTAAAGTAGTTAGTGTTTCTGGCCAGTTTTTTGCCTGGTATTTATCGTTGGCTTTTACTCGATAGAGCTCATTCACCAGCTCCATCAATGCCGCAATTGCGGTGTTAAAGTTAAGGCTTTCCAGATCATCACTGACTTTTTTTGTAGCCTTGGCGATGGCTCGCTGTAATTCGGTAGCTGTTTCTCCTGAATGCTCAACTGCGTGAGCTTCTTGCACTAACGTCCAGACCCGCTGCAAGAAGCGATGGGTGCCGGCCACGCCATCCGGACTCCAGGGAGTGGTCTGGTCGTAGGGGGCCAGAAACGCAATGGTCAGGCGCACTGCGTCAGCCCCGTAGCCACTGTCGATAATCTCAGTTGGGTTAACAACATTACCCTTACTTTTACTCATTTTGGTGCCATCGGTAGCCAAGATGATACCTTGGCCGCGGCGCGCTTGATATGGCTCTGGTGTTGGCACCAAACCTTGGTCATAGAAAAACTCGTGCCAAAAGCGGCTGTAGAGCAGGTGCAAAGTAGTGTGTTCCATGCCGCCAAGATAGAGGTTAACCGCGCCCCAATAGTCCAGTTTTTTGCGATCGGCAAAGGCTTGGTCGTTGTGAGCATCATAGTAACGCAAGTAATACCAGCTCGAGCCGGCCCAGTTGGGCATAGTGTCGGTTTCGCGCTTAGCCGGTTTGCCGCAGGTCGGACAGGTGGTGTTAACCCAATCTTCGATTGCTGCCAACGGACTCTCGCCGGTATCGGTCGGTTCATAATGGTCAACTTCTGGTAACGTTATTGGCAATTGATCGTCCGGCACCGCTACCGCGCCATGCTCTTCACAGTGGATAATCGGAATCGGCTCGCCCCAGTAGTGCTGGCGACTAAATACCCAGTCACGTAAGCGATAATTCACTTTTTCGTTGGCAATGCCTTTTTGCTGCAAATCAGCCACGATCTTTTGCTTGGCATCAGAGTTTGGCAGGCCATCATACTCACCAGAGTTAATCATGGTGCCTGGCGCCGCGCTGCAAGCGTCATCCGGAGCATCGTTTTGGATAACGCGTAGAATCGGTAGCTGGTACTTTTTGGCAAAAGCAAAGTCGCGTTCGTCATGCGCGGGGACGGCCATAATCGCGCCGGTGCCATAGCCAGTTAAGACGTAGTCGGCAATCCAGATAGGAATCTTTTGGCCATTAACCGGATTTATAGCGTGCGCACCCAAAGCCACACCGGTTTTTTCGCGGTCGGTATCTTGTCGCTCAATATCCGATTTAGCAGCCGCAGCTTTGATATATTCGTTCACGGCCGCTTTTTGCTCGGCCGTCGTCAACTGCTCCACCAACGGATGTTCCGGTGCCAAGACCATGAAAGTAGCGCCGAATAACGTATCTGGCCGGGTAGTAAAGATCTTGATAGTCTCGTCGGAATCAGCAACTTTGAAGTCAACTTCGGCGCCCGTAGAACGGCCTATCCAGTTGATTTGCTGGTCGGCGATGCGGCTGGGGTAATCGAGATCTTTGAGATTTTCGATTAGTTTGTCGGCGTAGGCGGTGATTTTAAGCAACCATTGTTTAAGCAGCTTTTTCTCGACGAGGGTGCCACAGCGTTCATGCCGGCCATTCACCACCTCTTCATTAGCCAGGCCAGTCTTCTCAAATGGGCACCAATTGATGGCGATCTCGGCTTGGTAGGCCAGGCCAGCTTTATGAAACTGCAAAAACAGCCACTGGGTCCACTTGTAATAGCTCGGATCGCTGGTAGTAACGCTACGCTCCCAATCGATACCGTAGCCGAGGCTTTCTAGCTGTTCTTGGAAATTAGCGATGTTCTGGTCGGTAGCAACTTGCGGCGCAATTTTGTTTTTAATAGCGTAGTTTTCGGTTGGCAAACCGAAGGCATCATAACCCATCGGAAAGAGTACATTATGGCCCTGCATTCGCTTATGACGGCTAATGATATCACCGTAGGTGTATTCGCGGACATGGCCGAGGTGAATACCAGCGCCCGAGGGGTATGGGAACTCGGTGAGCATAACGAATTTGGGTCGTTCGTCAAAGTCCACCGCTTGGTAGAGTTTGCTATCAGCCCATTGTTTCTGCCATTTGGGTTCAATGTCTTTCGGATTATAACGCTGCATATCCCTGTTAGTGTACCAAATCTTCCCTGTTAGAGCTACTCCGGGTATACTAGCGCTATGACGAAAGTACTAGTGCTAGCCGGCGGAACCTCGGATGAGCGAGAGGTGTCACTACGATCTGGAGCGGCGGTGGCTACCGCCCTACAGCAAGCTGGTTACGAAGTAGCCCAGCATGATCCAGCACCCCATCTAGATGAAGCGCTCGTCAAAACTGCCGACGTAGTGTTTTCGGTATTACACGGCAAGCATGGTGAAGATGGTGAAATGCAAGCCCAACTGGATACCCTTGGGGTACCGTATGTTGGTTCTGGTGAAGCGGCCTCACGCTTGTGTTTTGACAAATGGCAATATAAACAGTTGCTTATAAAAAATAACCTCCTCACTCCGCAAGGTGCCTTACTGCACGACGAAAATTTGCAGCAACACCCTTTGGCTCAAAAACCATTTGTATTAAAACCTTATGATGGTGGTTCGAGCGTGGATACGTTCATCGTACGGGACCCTGCGACGGCTGATTTTACCACCATGCAACGCGCGCTTGAGCAACACGGCCGAATGCTGCTTGAAGCGCTCATTGAAGGTACAGAAATTACTGTGGGGGTGCTCGGCACTAGCGCTCTGCCCGTTATTGAGATCATTCCACCCAGCGGCGCCGAGTTCGATTACGAGAATAAATACAATGGCCAAACCCAAGAACTATGCCCACCGCCACACGTCAGCGATGAACTACAAAAACAAGCGCAAGCCCTAGCCCTGCAAATCCATACGCTTTGCGGCTGCCGCCATTACAGTCGTACAGACATCATGATCACGCCGGAGGGCAAGCTGCAAGTGCTGGAAACTAATACCCTACCGGGGATGACCGATCAGAGTCTGATTCCTAAAGCCGCGGCCGCTGAAGGTATTACTATGGTTCAATTGGTTGATCGTCTTGTGAAGCTGGCACAGCAATCGGTTGCTTAAACTGGCTGGCTTTTTGTTGCAACCAGTAGGCTGATTGACGCACTAGTTTAGCCTCATCGGCTAGGTTGGCAAGTAATATTTTAAGTGATTCTTCGGCAAACACACCGTTTTGTGAGCCTTTGGCAAGCACCACCGCGCCTGGCTTGAGATGTTCGTTTACAAATACCCCTGCCTCATAGGGGCTGGAAAACGATTTTACTTGGCAACCACGCTCGGCAGCCGCGGAAGCCAAATACTCTTCGGCCTCTTTTCCGATTGTTACTACCAACTCTAGCTTGCCCGGATCACAATAGTTACCAACTTCTTGATGAGCAGCAGCACTGTCCGCTCCCAGCTCGTTCATAGAGCCTAGTATGGCGATACGCTGCGGAGCTTCTACGGCATAAAGTACATCTAGCGCGGCTTTTACCGCCAAGGGGCTCGCGTTATAGGTATCATCGATCAACTGTGAATTATCTTTGCCCGCTAATATCTGCATTCGACCGGGCACCGGATTGACCTGCTGCAAACCGGTTTGGATTTCATCTTGTGTAAACCGAGCCAGATGAGCCACCGCCGCCGCAGCCGCAATAATTTTGGCACCTTGGGTACCGAGGTAAGGACTATGGATGGCTAGGTTCTGACCACCCGGCAACGCCAAGGTCATATCTTGCCCGCTTAAGCCCGTCTGGTTATTGGCAGCAATTTTGTAGGTCGCTCCTTCGCTAAAACCGTAGCTGAAGTATTCGCCGCCAGGCAAATAATGCGGAGCAATATCATCGGTATTTAAAAGCGCTTGCTTGGAAAAAGTGGTAGTTAGTAGCTCTTCATGCGCCACCGCATGGATCGTTTTGAAATACTCCATATGCTCGGGTGCTACTGCCGTCACCACTACCAAATCGGGCTTGAGGTAGGCAAAGTCCTCCATTTGTCCCGGTCCATCGACACCAAGTTCCAGTACGACGGCTTGGTAGGGATAAGGGCTGCGCAGTTTTCGCTCGTTGGCCAGTAAAATTTTAATCCAGGCGCCAATGTTGAAAATGTTTGGCTCCGCCTGGCCAAAAAATACCAAGGGTACGGTGAGCCGGTCGTTATAATTTCCCTCTTGGTAGCAAACTTTTTGCTTACTGCTTAAAAGTTTTGCTATTGCCAACTTGGTGGATGTTTTACCCACACTGCCAGCTACTGCGATAATTGTCAGCTTATTGTCACGCCGCAAACGCTCAACTTGCGCTTCAAGCAGCTTACAGATCATATCCTTACCAAGTTTTTTAAGTGGCGACATAGTTATCAAGCATTATAGCTTAAAACCAAAATAAAAACCGGCTAGGAATAGCCGGTTTTTATTTGGTGGGCGAGGAGGGACTCGAACCCTCAAGGCTGTTAAGGCCAGCGGATTTTAAGTCCGCCGCGTATACCAATTCCGCCACTCGCCCTGGAGGCACGTATGGGACTTGCACCCATGTACGAGGTTTTGCAGACCTCTGCGTAACTACTCCGCCAACGCGCCATTTTTTAACGAACAGCGTTATTATACCGGATAAGCGGGTTTGTCTCTAGCCAAGTAGGCGGAGTACGCATTGCTCATCACGGCTTAGATACTTTTTGGGCCGCATACCCGCCATAGCTTTTCGGACTTTGGTTATATCGGCTTTATCGACATAGGCGGCAATGACTCGCGGATCAATGTAGCTGCTGCGAGCGATAGCTGGGGTGTTGCCGAGCCGTTTAGCAACGTTTTTCACGACACTCGTAACCATCTGTTGGCGTTCCTTTTTGGTCTGGTAGGTTTCGCTCGCTATGAGCTCAGTGGTCGCTAGTAAGGTACCGCCCCAGGTGCGGAAATCTTTGGCGCTAAATTCTTCGCCCATGTGCTGTTTGATATATTCGTTCACGTCACTGCTATCTATGTCATGCATAGCGCCCCTGGGATCTTGGTAGCGGAAAATTTCGTAGCCGGGTAGCTCGTCGAGTCGCTTTACAATATAAGCGATCTGTCGGTCGGTAATCTGCTTAACGTGTTGTTGACCACTTTTACCCATAAATTCAAAGGTTACGGTGTCACCCGTCACATCTAAATGCTTACTGCGCAGGGTCGTAATACCGTAGCTGTGGTTTTGACGGGCATAGCTTTCATTGCCGACCCGAAAGTAGGCTTCGTCGATAAGTTTTACAATGCAGGCTAAAACTTTTTCTTTGCCCAACCGCTTACGTGCCAAATCTTTGTCGACCTGTCGCCGCAGTTTTGGCAAGGCCATGGCAAAACGTAAAATCCGATCGAACTTTAGCTTTTCCTGCTTTTCCCGAAAGCTCGGATTATAAATAGCCTGCAGACGTCCAGCATCATCCCGACCGGTAGCCAGCACTTTAGCCCGCGGCGAGTTAGCAATATTGACTTCTTTCCACGCTGGTGGAATGGCTAAGCTCTCGATCCAACTAATCTTTTCTTTATCTGTTACTATTCTGCCGTCCGCACTTATATACCTAAAACCCCGTCCTGCTTTTTGACGACTAATAGCGGTACTCATAAGTTAGCAGTATAGATGCCCTTCTGATCTCTCAAAGTAAAATTGATTACATCAACTGATAGGTTGCGCCATGAAGAAGGCCACGATCTGGAGGTTGAAGAGGCCGCCGTTAGCGGTCTGAATCTGCGGTGTTGGCGAGGTAACAAATGACAGATCGCCACCGCCTGATGCCTCCACGGCATAGTCGCTCCCACTGGGATTCCAGATCATTTGCGGGGTAAGACTACCAGATTGAGCGCCCATGGTAAGGTAATCAGTGCCGCCGTATTTAGTCATAATAATTCCTATTTGGGCGCCGGAGAAAGTATAGGCGTCTGGATCGTATTCAGGAATCAACAGGCTAATGTCATCGGTGGTTATTATCTGGGCACCAGGGAGAGACACCGCATAGCTAATAGTAAATTGAGCGGTTCCCGCCAGGAAATTTTGGGAGCCGCCACTAGCCATGGGCGTCCATATTAAACCCTCGCCAAACTGCAGACCTAATAAATTCTGCGCCGATATAAAGCCCGGCGCCTGGTTCTTAAACTTGTTGGCCGTGGCATCGTACGTTAGCACATCGCCAGCGGCCGGGTTCGATAGACTGAATGGTAAAGCGGTAGGTAGGGCACTGTTCTTGAGCGTGCCATCGGTATTATGCGATTGCAGCAGGAAGTCATTTAGTATGCCTCCCCACTGACCGTCATCACTTCCGGGTGTCGGTAATCTGCTCATGCTTATGCTTATTGTAGCAGAGATCAATCATCTAAAAGTCCTAACCTTCCAAGAGCATTAAAGTAGGCTCTGTCTAACCGGCGAGTAGTTGGGGTTTCACCAGGAGTTAATTGATGGATAGCACCGTGGTAGCCATGCAGACGACCGATATCCTCGTCCAACACCGGCACACCGTTATTCACATCTAGTGCAACTTGCTCAAACGTTTGGTGAGCAGTCTCTAAAAGCCAGGGACTTGCCCCTAGTCTACGATCAGGATATAGCGATATGCCAGTAATTGTTACCGGACCAACATCTAGATTATGCACTCGACTCTTAGGGTGGTTAATGACCATACCAGGCTGGCTTTCAATCAAACTATTAAGTTGCTTGCGCCTGATTTTGCCTAAGCGGTCTGGCACTGAAAAAGTTAAATCATCAAGGTAGCGGGTGTAGATAATACCATTATCCATACAATAAGCACCAAGCTTCCGATCCATTGGTAAACAATACATATTAAATAAAAATGGTGAGGTTGGTGCGCCGAGCGGTAATCCAGGAATTTCGGGATGTGTCCCCCAGCTTTCAATGAAGTGTACTACTTCACTTTGATGACGCTTAGGGATGATCGGCTTTTGAGCAATACGACCAAGCTCGACTTTATCGACACTTGGAAAGGCATTTTTAAGATCAAGTTTGTAAAACGAATTGCTTTGCCGATGCGGCCGCACATTATCTAGCAGATCTTTTCCAGGAATCGCGCCTGTGGCATAAGGCATAGGTATGGCTAAAGAGTACAGGAACTGCAGCATCGTTCGGTGCCGCTTCATAGTTTCTTCGCTTGGCACCATCAAAGTACGGTATTTGACCGTGCCGTCTTTTCTTTCCTGACGGATGGTGCGTTCAGTAAAATGTGCTTTGTTTTCTGACATATATAGAAAAATAGCCTGGCTAAGATTGGGCTCAATAGCCAGGCTTACAGAAAGACCCAGGGCGGGAAAGGGTATAAATTATTACAGTTTGGGTCTTTCCGTCATCGCGATGAGGTAGTGCGTGCGTAGTGGATGCCAGTCGCGTAGCCGAGACGGTGGAGGATCCCCGTGGGGTTGCAACAGCGATCCGTCCGCCACCTGATCAAGGTGACCACATGGCTGGTCGGCTCGGCCGATCGCATCCGACTGCTCGCGCTCGCCTGGCATCGTCCTGCCGCAGCGTACCCACTCAGGTGAGTAGGGTGCGCACTTCGGGCATCGGTCACCAGGAGACCGTCGTCGAGAAGCCAGCCACTGCAGTCCGCTGCAACCGAGCCAACTCGATTGCGACAGCGCCCTGCCCTCATCACATAATTGGGTACTCCACCTCGTAATCGGGAGCCCCGGAATCTGGCAATGCCAGTAAAACAACCTTTCCCGCCCTTAGCAGCTAGTCTACACTCTTGCAGGATAGTTGACAATCAGACTAAATTGTCTGCTTGATAAATATATCGTGGTGAGCAAGGGGGCGTAATTGATGTCGAGTTGACATAATTAGCCCCCTTGGGAGTTTGAGGCCGTATCTCCGGGGCCTTCTGTCTTCATTTCTTAAGCTTCTTCGCCTTCAAAGGCAGCCAGAAGCTCGTCGCGCTTGAACAGTACCATTACGAGTACCAAGGACAAGGCGATCAGATCGTAGGTGGTGTGATGCACCGTGGAAACGTCTACGCCACCTTGAAAGTAGCAGTAGCTTAGCCACATTCCCACGCCAGCCAGCGCGATAGCTGCACCTACGGGTACACCAACGAGCATATGTATCGCTCCGAACAGCAGACTGCGGACTGTGGCGTCCTGCCAGTCGTTTGTTCCTCTGCGAAAGATTGCTTCTTCCACGAAGGCTATCTGCGGAACTATGAACGCCAAAAGGACGACGTAAATAGGGCCGAGAACGCGGGTGAACATGGGTAGTAGGTTGACGTTGAACCCTGGCTTGCTGGAACCGAATAATCGGCCAATCCACCATCCGAACAGAGGATGCAGTTGAAGCAGACCCGTCACCGTCATAGCTACGGCTATGAGCACACCCACGTCTTCTAAGGTCTGCAGCGGACGAATCTTAACCAGCACCGAAGTGCTTTGGTGATACGATTCGACAGCGCCCAGTACTGCGTTGAGAACCAAGAAGGCAACTACAAACGTTCTGAGCGCAGCCTTCCAGGACTTGCTGTCCCCCTCGTGAGGCGACATGGTTTCACCACCTTATTGTTGATCCAAAAATTTAAAGAACAGACGTATTATTATAACATAAGTAGTATAATCTGTCACTACCCATTAGGAGACCCTAAACACTCTACGGTTTAGTCGAATGAACCGGTTTTGACTTCACCAACTCGGGCGTAGCGGGCGATGATTACTCCGGATTTGCCTACAAAGCTTTCAACTAAGGTATAGGCTGCCGGCGCCGCGCCATCGGCAAAGAGTTTTTTGCCCTGGCCCAAAATAACCGGATAGGTCATAAGCCGGATTTCGTCCACTAGGTCATACTCAAGCAACAGCTGTATTAGCTTGCTACTGCCCCATACTTGCAGGTCCGGACCATCTGAGGCTTTGAGTTTCTTAATAGCTTCTACGTCAGTGATGAACGTGGTGTTTTCCCAGTCGGTTTTAGCCATGGTCTTGGACAGCACATATTTCATTCCGCTGTTGATACCCGGCCACACATCGCCGTGCTTGGGCCAATAGTCCGTCCAGATCTCAAACGTCTTGCGGCCTAGCAGATACTCGACCGATTGCTCTAACTCTTTTCCGGTTACTTGCTCGACAAGTTCATCGTCGTAGGGTGCTTGCCAGCCGCCAAACGCAAAGGACGCCGAGGGGTCTTCTTCCGGCCCACCCGGTGCCTGCATCACCCCATCCAGCGTAATAAACGATAAAACAGTTATTTTCCTCATACTTCTATCGTATCAGATGAGAGTAAGAACTATTATGCAAGTAGGGTAAGTATCCCGTCTCTGGATGTTATTAAATCTGATATATAATTATGCCTCTCTCGAATAATTGGGGGTGGTTATTTATGTTAATTCTTTCAAATCTATTTCAGACATTATTCGATCGGTTTCATACAATACCTTAATAATTTTTTGGTAATGATCAATGTCAGAGTCCGATATTTCACGGCCTTTGCGATCTTTGAGCCATTTTTGAGCTGGCTGGTAGCCCCCAATGTAGAAACTCCACGCTAACTCTGGAACATTGCCAAAGTATTGCATATCATTAATCCATACATTGCCATCTGCAAATTCTAGCTTTTCAACTACATTATTTCCGCTTTTAGGAAACGTTGTATCATAACTAAGATAAGTTTTCATAAGGTGCAGTTCGCGCAACTCTCGGCCAAGCGGAACAAGACGGTCAAACTCACCAGAAGTAGGAATAGGTAAGCGTGGAAAATCAGTCTTTAAAAATTCTTTGTATTTATTCCTATAACTTAGTGAATGCATAACTGCATATATATAATCTAAAATGTCCTCTGGTTTGGGTTCTGAGAATAGATTTTGAACAAATCGCTTCAGGACTTTATTATCAAAATTTGCCGTTCGCGTACCATCCTGATTGTTGATGTAAAGTGGTAATGCATAGCCAGTCTCGCTTGTTTGCAGTGATATGAAACACATATCAATAGGTAGATCTATCGCCATAATATGTTGGAAACCAAATGCTTTCTGTTGACGACATACTGCAATCCCAATATTATTATAATCTAAAAACTGAGACATAGTCCGATGCCGTGGCCAATCGGCCACGGCATCCGAATTTACGAAGAAGCGATTATCAAAAAGCCTATACGAAATCGGCTGAATGAGGCTATCCAAATCATCCTGCGCTAACCGCCGCCGCGCTTCTGCTATACTAAAATCTCGAGTGTTCTTTAGACCAAGTTCTTCTGGTGTTTTTCGTTGCTCCACTAGATCTGTTAAGCGGGCAAGGACTTCTTCGCGATTAAAACCCACAGCATAGTGATCACGGTGCGTTTTGACCCCAGCATCACCAAACGGCATCAACTCTCGTAAGCCAATAAATTGGTCATATTCAGCCTGGACTTTCGTATCCTTGCTAATAAAGTAGTATCTGGGAGCGATAGGTTCTACCCTTTTAAATATTGGGGTATCCTCATTAAGAGCCGCAAACTTCGCTTTTCGTGTACCAAATAAGTCAGCGTGCCATACCTCACCAAGTTCTTGCTGTTTCTTGCCGGTTTTGACTGCCAAAATAATTCCGACGCCCTGTTGGATGGCAAATACGTTTTCATCTTTGCCACCATCAGGTGCAACTTCTTTCTTTTTCGTATTTCCATGTAGATCAAGTACATAGATCTTATCGAAAGACTTTAATAAGTGTTTACGCATCTGACGGTGAATAAGTCCATCGATGTAACTATTATTAGTAATCATTGCAACAATGCCACCATGGTTTTTGTCTATCATATTTTCGGCAAAACGGATGAACTTGATATAGTCATCACTAAGTGGTTGGATGTTGCGTTCATGAAGATCTTTCTTGTAGTCTGCAACTAGCTTCTCAATAAACTCACTCTTATTGTTACTACTGACGGAGTATGGAGGATTGCCGATTATAACCATGATCGGTTGATTAGATTTAATATCGGCTGCGTGTTGACTTTCTTCACTCACTGCTCCAGCAAGGCCTAGTAACGATAATAGGTCCTGTTGCGCAGGTAAGCCTTCTTCAAGGGTGTTAGTCAGATAGACACCGAGACGCTCATTAAGATCTCTTACGCCAGTTTCTGTGAACGTCATACTAAGCTTTAAGTGGGCTATAGTATAGGGTGCCATCATGAGCTCAAAGCCGTGCAAGCGTTTTACGAGATTGTTTTTTACATAAGCGGGCCAGCGACCTTCTTGGCCCGCAAAATCTCGGTGAATATGTTTGATGGCTTCATTAAGAAACGTAGCCGTACCGACAGCAGGATCAAGTATCTGAACTCGCGGTACCGAGATCTCTTTCGTTAGTCGATCTTTACGTTCACCTTTTTTTCGCCAAGGTTGTGTGTCAATGGTGTGCATAATGGTGTCATCACTTGCTAAGCCTTTGTTTATACTGAACTCTTCCTTCAGAATCCTATCGACATTACGTACTATATACCTGACCACAGGTACAGGGGTGTAATAAACTCCCATCTTCTGACGCATAACAGGGTCGTATTCTTTAAGAAAGTCTTCATAAAAATGAATGGTAAGGTCTTTTTCGTCGTCAACAGCAAACTTTATAGCTTGGTGCTCTACCAGTTTCTTAATATCGCTTAGAGCAAATACCTCACATAGTTCATCGACTATATAGCGAAGCCGTATGTCAAAATCTGCACCCGCAATATGATTGAAAAACTGTCGTAAAAATGGATTGGTTTTAGGTACATTCTCTACTGCTTCGCGTCTATCGAAGTCATCAGGTGTCTCATCGTTATAACGCGCAGCAAACAACCCGTAAACAAGCGTTTGAGCATATAAGTCAGCAAACCGTTCTTTTGTTAGGTCATGAACTAGCAGGCTCTTCATGAGCCCGTAAATCTTCTCCAGCTCAATATTCCGCTCGCCATCCTCGTGCTTTAGGTATTCACTAACATTATCTCGAATGCGGCGAGCCTTGCCCCCCATAATAACGGCAAGGCGCTTGCCACTCTTAATAGCTTCTGGCTTCTTATCTAGAAATGCCTGTAACTCGTTAATCAGACGAAGTGCCTGCGTGTTATCGATATTTAAAACGTTACCATCCAGCGTTCCGAGGCTAGCTCTTAGGTACTCTTCACCATTTATCAAAAAAATAAAATCACGATAATTTGTTAAAAAGAGCTTGTCATAACCTGCATAACGGCGTAACTGTTCAGTTTTAAGCACCTTGTCGAGATCTACAGTAATATCTTTTGCTTCTGCATAGCCGAGAATAATGTCTTTATTACTATTCTTGAGAAATACAAAATCAGGATTGCCATTTTCGCTACGCTTAGGATCATTAACAGCTAATACATCATGAAAACTATTCATAAGACGCTCTAGAGCTGGCCTGTAGGCGTGTTCTCGAGCATAACCACTGCCTAGCTGAGTCATGACCTCGTTAATATAGCTTTGAATACTGTTTGTTCGGCTAGTCTCGTTCATATAGTTTGCATTTTACTAGAAAAACAACCATCAGGTGAAGATATAATCCTCAACCGACTTGTCACTTTGAGCAGTTTTGTCCATAGTATATCTACCCCTAAAAGATTTTAGCCTTCGACTACTGCTTCGAAACCGCCATATGCCATTCGCTTCATATCGGCTGGCATTTCAAAATCAGCTTGATCCTTAAAGGTTTCGCTCATCTCTTCCATTACTTCTTTGTTTACCTCGTCGCGGTGCTCTTTGGACTCAAAGACAATAAAGGAAAACCAGACATTCTCATCACTAGTTGCACCGGTCATTTCAGCAAAAGCACGCGATTTTTCATCGCCCATTTCCTGCTGCTTCAGATCATCACCCCTGCATTCCAAATACTGCAGCGCACCATGCTTCATCCAGGAGTCTCGTCCCATATTAGCCATTTCTTCATAATCCGCTTCTTTGCCCTTGGGTACCACCAGAACAAATCCATCAACGTATTTAGCCACTTCATCTACTCCTCTTTTAAAGTTGTATCCTCTATAATTTTAGCACTTACGGTAAAACAAAAAGGACGCCAAAGCGCCCTATGATTAATATTTGGTGCGGCACAGTGGCTGAAGTTGTAACTATTGTTCCTGTGCACGTGCGGCAAACAATTCTGAAGTGTTAGGAATGATATATATCTTCCTCTTTAGCTCATTCTTGACCTCATCATTGAGTGAGGTGTAACTTAAGAATTTATTCTTAACACGATCACTCAAAAGAAGTAATTCTCTCTCGGTGAGATCACTAACATCCAAACCCCGTTCATAATGATGTATGAGTAATAATCTATCTGGAAAACGATAAAGCCAATCGACTACTTTATTCCATATATACTGGTCCGTGGCACCTAAAGAGACGCCGAACAGCACCATAACATCACTGATATTTATGAGTTCAGTCATTTTCTCTATTCGCTCATCATTCATAAGCCTAATCAGTTCAGGCTTTATTAGATAGTTTTTTTCATCAGAATCTATGTAGCTACTTAGCTGACTTTCATCATTAACACCTAGTGATATTCTTCTGCTAACGGATCCATGGATATGGTGCACTGGGTTGGCAATATAATAATCTTGGCCGATAACAACTGTCCCATGGTGAGGGAACAGCTTCTCAAGGACGTTTGTATAATTTAACGTTATAAGATTGATCGCGGTCTGCTCATTCCTGGGTATACGCCGCATGACATTGGCTTCTTGTCCCGTTTCTAGGCCACCATATAGAGATCTTTTGGTAAAGTTGATGTTTGCTATGTGCTCATCGGCTAGCTCATTTTGCTCTTTGATATATTGCTTGAGGTCTCTTTTAATTTCATCAAGCTCCTTGTTAAGAGTCTGAGACCACTTGACCCGTTCTTTTTCAGTAATGTTTTCAATAGTATTAGTAAACCTTCCTAAACCTAGTTCGAAATCAGCCCACCACTCTGGATCTTCTTTTTCAATTGCTGCGTATATGCTATTGCTCGGATGTAATTTATTTTTTTTGACATAACTATAAAATGCTCTATATGTAGTATTAAGATTTAACGAAATATCAAGACTATTCCCTATTATACAAGTCACGGTAGCCATGTCTTAACCATCCTTAGATAATTTACGGTAATTTTACCATTAAAAGACCTTTTCTGCCAGATTCTACCCTTAGGCTATAGCCGCCATTTCAATCTGTAAAACGACACACTTTGTCCCATGAAGTCTATATATCCGGGCGCCAACTGAAACCGTCCATCCGATCAATAAACAAAAAGCTCCCGATCAAGGAAGCTTTTTTAAGTGTCATCTTGGTGCGGGTCAGGGGACTCTAACCCCTGGCCTCGTCCTTGGCAAGGACGCGCTCTAAACAACTGAGCTAGACCCGCTTATTTGGTACCGATTCATGGTACCGTAACAGATATGAAAAATCAATCTGGTGGCTCCTCCCAGACTCGAACTGGGGACACAAGGCTCTTCAGGCCTCTGCTCTACCAACTGAGCTAAAGAGCCTTAACCGGAAAACCAAGGTTTTCCTTAAGACTCTGCTATTTTACAGATTAACTAGCTATTTTTCAACCAGCTCACTTCTTTTCGAAGCGGTCTTTGTCACGGGTTTTGACTTTCGTGAGGACTTTTTGCAGAGCATCGTCGAGATTAATGTCTTCGCTGTTAGCTAGGCACATTACGTCGAACAGGATGTCACCGAGTTCACCAGCCAAATCGTCTGGCTCCTCAGTTGGTTTTTTAGGTTTGTCGCCATACTTGTGGTTAAGCACGCGGCCAACCTCCCCAACCTCTTCAGTCAAGCGAGCGAATTGGCTCAGTGGTTGCCAGTAAGGCACCTTATATTGCTGGAGCCAGTCATCAATTTCTTTTTGGTAGTCTTGCAGGCTCATCTAGTGTTCTTTGGCCATGAAGTCTTTGATGGATTTAACCGTGTCCATAAATTGGGCCGGGAACACAATGGTGCTGTTCTTTTCTACGGCAATGTCGCTGAGCACCTGCAGGTTACGAAGCTGCAAAGCAATCGGATGCTGCGAAATAATATCCGCGGCTTCGCCAAGCTTGGCAGCGCTCATCTGCTCACCCTCGGCGGCAATAATTTTAGCGCGCTTTTCACGCTCTGCTTCAGCCTGCTTACTCATAGCCCGCTGCATACTATCAGGCAGTTGGATATCTTTCAGCTCAACCGTGCTCACAAATACACCCCATTTCTCGGTCGAAACTTCCAAAATACCTTTAATCTTTTCATTGATGGTCGCCGTGTCACTCAACACATCATCCAAGTTACTTTGGCCAACGATATTACGCACCGTAGTCTGGGCAATTTGGTAGATGGCAGAAGTAACGTTTTCGATCTCGACGATTGATTTAACCGGGTCCTGCACTTGGTAGTAAGCCACGGCAGATACGCTAATCGACACATTGTCTTTGGTAATAATTTGCTGCGATTCCACTGGCAACGTTACAATTCGCAGGCTTACCTTGCGCATTTGGTCAATGATCGGAATGATGAGCCTTAAACCTGGCTCCTTAATTTGCTCGCGCACTTTACCTAAACGAAACACTACGCCCCGCTCGTACTGCGTCACGATCCGCACCCCGTTAGCAATAATAATCAGAACAATAACGAGAATAACCACCAACGCGATAGCCATAGCACCTCCTAGTTATGTAGCAATTGTAAGCCGACTGTCTCAGCAACGCAACAGATTGAACCATGAGGTTATTTTTGCTATACTCCCCTCTTGTAGCTGCATTCGCAGCGAAACCAAAAATTTAAAAGCAAAGCTTTTGAATTTTTGAGAGGACGACCGTAGCCATAAGCCGAAGCTTTTGTCCTTTAGGACAAAACGAAGCAGTGGCGTACGGGAGGACGAGGGGCTGTAGCTCAGTTGGCTAGAGCGCTTCCATGGCATGGAAGAGGTCCAGGGTTCGAGTCCCTGTAGCTCCACCAGAAAGTATATAATATAGCTAGTATGCGTGAACGGCTTGATCACCCCACCCCCACTTCATCACCAGCTGAGCTTGGACATTTAGCTACGCCTGGGTCAGAATCAGAAAAATCAAGATGGGAACGCAAGCGGGACCAAATGGGCTCCGCAACAAGTCGATCCCCATCGTATGAGGCCGGCGGGCTTACTTACTCTATTATCTCTTCTAATTTAGGCAGCATCAGCACTCGAGAATTAGGGTGGCATTTACCCGCCGAAGATATCGAAAGTACTTAAAAACCGAGACTGTGGTAGTCTCGGTTTTTTCGTGCGCGCCCACCCTGCGGCGGGTACATTTTGGTTTTTTGAAAATGTTTGTTTTACGCGCCGCTTGAAGCGCACGATTACCATAAGCATAACATAGCCGGCTGGTATGTCAATTACTTGCAGCTCAAGGCTCTGACTATCTTTTTCTGGTTCTATCAAGTCGAGAATGAGAAGTCTTAAACATCAACAATACCATCGAATAAGACCGCCCGGACCGCTAGGGCACCCTTATTCCCATACTCCCTAACGAGTTCGGGGTAAGCCCGGGCCTGATAATGATCATAAAGTGCCTGAGTACGAAGATACGTATTGCGTAGACCAATATGATAACCTTCAGAACTATGAACGATATTATTCGCACACGCGGTATATCCATATCTAATAAAGCTAAAGGGCATTTCATCGCCCGCCAAAGTAATGACTGCTTTTCGAAAAGCTCGGCTACCAACTGCCTTTGTAGTTTCTGCTATTTTTGCCGCATCATGAAAGTCTTCAACCGAGAGTAATAGGCCATCTTGCAATTCTGTTTCAGGTTCAGCTAGGGCATACACTGCAGCCTCATTCTCAGCCCGGACAATCCAGTGACCTTCCCTAGTAACAGTAATCATCAGTCAGCCTTAATAATCTTTTGGTTGATGGCTTGTAGTTCCTTGGTAACGATATCTAGCACAGTTTCGTCTTTTAATTTTGCTTCAGTATCGGCAAACCACACCGACAGCCACCCATAATTATCAACGGCATCATTTGTTTCATGAGTCCATTTAAGTTCAGGCTCTTTTTCTAAAATTGATGCCGCCCCAGTAACTGCTTTGCTATAGAAATCTACGTGATCTAAGCCAAGTGCATCATCAGAGCCAGGTCGGCGTTGCATAAGTTTTATGATCTCGATATCGCCATCGACCGTTTTGTCGCGCAAATGCAGTTTAGCAATCCAGCGGCCGTTCATCCAAGTTTCGACGATTTTATCGCAGTCGTCATGCAGTTCAGCCAACACTTTGCTGTATTCACTAAAGTCCGCTACTTTCCAACCTACAGCCGTTGGCAATAAGTTTTCAAAAAAGGTTTTATCTTTACGATCAGCCACCAGTTTATGCCACTGCCGATGATACGTTTGTAGTGCCGCATTAATCTCTTCTAGCATTTAGCCCTCCACTATTTTTAAAAATGCTTGCTCACTGATTTGCTTAGTGCCGAGTTTAGCGGCTTTAGCGAGCTTACTCGCACCCACGTTAGCGCCCACTACGAGATAATCAGTGTCTTTGCCGACCGAGCTTTGGAAGGTGCCACCCTGGCTACGGATTTTTTCGGCAGCTTCATCACGGCTCATAGTTTCTAAGCTACCCGTTACCACGAAATTTTGACCGCTTAACTTACCGCCCACCGTTTTGACTGGTTCAGGCCATACCTGCAATTGTTTGCACTTGGTGAGTAATTTTTGATTGCTAGGCTCACTAAACCATTCGGCAACCGATTCAGCCACGACTTCGCCAATACCTTCCACCTGCGCCAGCTCATCGATTGTAGCTTCGCCTAATTTTTCCAGCGAACGAAAATGGTTCGCTAAGTCAATTGCCGTTTGGGTGCCAATGTGGCGAATGCCGAGACCGTAGATAAAGCGAGCCAGGGGCGGTTGCTTTTTAGCCTGGATGGCATTCACTAGCTTAGCAGCCGATACTTCAGCGAAACGGTCGAGTTTGAGCACATCGTCTTTTTGCAGGGTGTAAATATCTGATACGTCTTTGATCAAACCGGCGTCGAGCAAGGCGATAACGTTCTTTTCGCCTAAGCCCTCAATATCGAGCGCTGCCTTGGAAGCATAGTGTTCGATTCGCTTCCAAGCCCGGGACGGACAATGTTCGTTAGGACAACGCCAGGCGGCGTCTTCTGCTTTGAGCTTTACAAGCGTAGTGTCACAATCGGGACAGACCTTGGGCATGACAAACGGTTTCTCGGACCCATCCCGCAGTTTTACCAGCGGCTCGACCACTTCGGGGATAATGTCACCGGCTTTATGTACAATGATGGTGTCACCGACTCGAATATCTTTGCGATGCACTTCGCTTTCATTATGGAGTGTGGCCATTTGCACGGTACTACCAGCCACTACCACTGGCTCCAGCATAGCTACCGGCGTCGCCACACCAGTGCGCCCAATAGACACAAAGATATCCTTAACTTTAGTTGTCGCTTGTTCAGCAGCATACTTATAAGCGACAGCACCACGAGGGGCTTTGCCCACTACTCCTAATTGGGCCTGTAGGCGCCGATCGTTGACTTTGACTACCAAACCATCGGTATTAAACGCTAAATCATGTCGCTTTTCGTCCCAATAGTCGGCAAATTTCAAAACTTCTGAGATACTCGGCAATACTTTAGCGTTTTGGTTTGCCAGCAAGCCAAGCTTGGTTAAAGCTTTATAGATATATTCATTGGTCGGAGTTTCGTCGGCATCAGCCCGCAAGATGTCGTATCCTCGAAAATGTAGCGGCCGGCTGGCGACTAGCTTAGGATCAAGCTGCCGAATGGTACCGGCTGCTGTGTTGCGTGGATTGGCAAACAGCGGCTTACCTTCTTTAGCCCGGGCTTCGTTTAACTTGGCAAAGTCTGCCTTATACATCACGATTTCACCGCGGATTTCAGTGCGGCCTTGTAAAAATTGTTCGTAACCCTTACTGGTTCGGAGTCGCAACGGTACTGATTCGATAGTACGGATATTGGCGGTCACGTCTTCACCGACGAAGCCATCACCGCGGGTAATCCCGCGGACTAATAACCCATCTTCGTAGACCAAAGCACAGGCTAAGCCATCCATTTTAATGTCAGCAAAGTAGCTCAATTGCGCACCTTCGGGCAAGGCTTTAGTAATGCGCTCTCGCCAAGCTTCCAGCTCAGCTTCGTTAAAAACATCATTCAAGCTCAACATTCGCTGCGAATGGGTCACTTGCGTAAAACCTGGCAATGGCGCACCCGCTACGCGCTGAGTGGGACTATCGGGAGTAACGAGATCAGGAAACTGGGTTTCGAGTTCGGAAAGTTCGTGCTTGAGGCTATCGGCTGCTGCTTCACTCATAATCGATTCGTCGAGCACATGATAGTGATAGCGATAGTCATTAATGAGTTCGCGCAGTTTAGCAATGCGAGCTTTAGCCTGGACTTTAGTCATAATTACGTAAGCAGCTCCCTATATAAACCATACATATAGGTGTGTAGTATCGGCAAGGCCAAAAGGGCTAGTACGAAGAAAATCCACTGCGCGATTGCCGTAACGACAATAATAATCGGTAGCATAATAAGCGCCCCTATGACCAGCAATGCAAGTGGCAGGAATAGTACTTTACGTAGCACCGTCCATCGACGGTTCCGTAGCAAATCGCGGGCACTGCGCAGTGCTTTCAGTGGAGTCATATCAGGCAAAGTAACAATGTAGAGAGCAAACACTGCCGAGGTGAGCATATACAAACTTACTAAAGTTAGTGCCAGAGCTATGACGATAAATATGATCTGCTCCAGCCCCGTAGTCGCAATATCGTTATTAACAGCGGTGCTATATATCCCAAGGCCAAGTGTCGCCGGTATCAACTCAAGAAGCACTACGAGTAAGACCAAAGCGCTCGGCACAAGGGGATACATTCCCCGGTAGTAGGTGTCGCGAATACGAATAGACGCCCCAGCAATCACTTGTCTGATTCCCCAAATAATCGCCAAGCTCGTAGTCACCAGCAAAACCAACTGATACACGCCAGCCGTATCGCTGGAACCGCTTGCTGCCGAACCGACCAGCAGTGTAAAAACAGCCAAACCGGAAGTAACCCGGCCGCTAAAGGCTTGGTCAAAGTTAGAGCGGATGGTGGTTAGATCTAGGTTGCCCGAAAAGCCCTTTACGAGCAGGAGGTCCAGAAATCCATAGATCAGCATAATGCCTATAAATAACTTTTTGTGCCGCCACACCAAAGCCAGGGCCCGCTGGCTGAGATGCCAAACATTGGGTAGCTTGGTAGCCGTGATTACCGACGGAGAACTAGCAACAGCTGTAACGGTACTAGCAGCGGTGGTTTTGCGCGCCGCAGCCTTATGAGCCTTCTTTTTGTTATGAGTATGTGGTTTTTTCTGAGCCATGGCGAGACTTTAGGCGTGTGTTCCCATGGATCGGAGGTGAGCAATGCGATCTTCGATAGGTGGATGCGTACTAAAGAGATTGGCCACACTGTGAGCCTTAAGCGGGTTGGCAAAAAAGAAGTGGGCAGTAGCAGTATTTTGCTTTTTAAGCACACTGCCGGTTCGCTCAATTTTCTCTAACGCGCTAGCCAGACCTTCTGGATAGCGGGTAGTCAATGCGCCGGTAGCATCAGCCAAGTATTCTCGGCGCCGAGATATGGCTAGCTGAATTAAGGTGGCCACAATCGGTGCGATGATAGCCGCTACAATGCCGAGTACCAGCATGGCCTGGTTATTATTTTCGCGGTCATCGTTACGAAACCACGTCATACGGAGCAAGATATCAGCAATCAGTGATATAACTGCCGTGAGCGCAAAAGCGATCATACTTACCCGAATATCGTAGTTCTTTACGTGGCCCAGTTCGTGGGCAAAAACCCCTGTCAGCTCATCATCATCCATGATTTCTAGCAAGCCAGATGTAGCACAGACTGCGCTATGTTTCGGATCACGACCGGTAGCGAAAGCATTGGGCGCCGGGTCATTCATGATGTAAACCTTAGGCATCGGTAAACCATCGGTAATGCTGAGGTTTTCGACAATACGCCAAAGGCGTGGATTATCTTGCTTTTGGATTTCCTGCGCACCATTCACCGCCAAACTCATTCGCGATCCCGCATAGTAGCTAATGAGGGCGTAAATGACTGAACCGACTAACGCACCGTAAAACACATCATGACTACCACCAAAGTAGGCAGCGAATAACCAGGCTAAAATGCCAATCACCACCACAAAAAAGAACATCACGTAGATAGTTTTGCGTTTGTTACTGGCGATTTCGGAATACATAAATTAGTCGTTCAATAGGGTTTAATGCTAAGACACAGAGAGTCTCGTGAGGAAGACTCCTAGAACTTTACTTCTACTGGATTCTGAACAGCAGCGGTTTGAGTATCGTCTAGTTCAAAGAACTCTTTATCTTGCTTAAAACCAAGCATACTAGCAAAAATGTTGGTCGGGAATGTTTTGCGCTTGGTGTTAAAGTCACGTACTACGCCATTGTAAAAACGGCGAGAAGCCTGAATTTTATCTTCGGTGTCAGTTAGTTCGTTCTGCAGCTCTTGGAAGTTCTGAGAAGCCTTAAGATCCGGGTAAGCCTCAGCTACGGCAAACAGACTCTTCATGGTTTGCTGGAACTGGTTTTCAGCTTTGGCTTGTTCGGCAATGCCCTGAGCATTTAAGGCGTTAGCCCGAGCTTCGGTAACTTTTTCGAACACACCCGATTCGTGAGCCGCATACCCCTTAACCGTATTAACCAGGTTAGGAATAAGGTCATAGCGTCGCTTTAGCTGAACCGTAATGTCGCTCCATGCCTCGGTAGCTTGCTGGTTGAGGCGGACCAAACCGTTATACATAGCAGCGCCGATAATGATAAGCAGTACCACTATTACAACAATGATTATCACAGCGGTCATATTTGCTAGTTTCTCCTTAATTTACCTACTTATAGTATACAGCAACAGGGGCAAATCGTGTATGATTAAACTACCGTTATGCCACCAAAATCTATCCGGCCCGAACCCCAAAAACATCATCATCGATGGCGTATCGTAGTACTGGTACTGATAGTTTATGTGCTCTTTGCCGCCTTGCGACCATTGCCAGCACTTAAGCCTGACCGCTCAAGCGCCCAACTCAATATCGCCACCACTGCTCGCACTATACCGTGGCCCAACAGTGGCGGCGCAGCTATCGGTTTGAGCGATGGAACCTTACTGGCGACCCACGGTGACGATAGCCCTTTGCCTACAGCCAGCACCATAAAGGTATTTACCGCCCTGATGGTCCTTAAAAAACATCCGCTCGCCAAAGACCAAACCGGACCTACGATTACTCTCGATGCTACCGACGTCGGATATTATCAAAGTTACGTCAGCCAAGGTGGTTCAGTCGAACCAGTATACGCCGGCGAAACGCTTACCGAATACGAAGCCTTACAAGCCATGTTGCTACCCTCCGCCAACAATGTAGCCGACTCGCTCGCTCGTTGGGCGTACGGCTCGTTAACGGCCTATAAAACAGCCGCTCAAGCTTACGCTAACCAACTTGGCTTAACTAACACCACGATTGGCAGTGACGCCAGTGGCTTAGCACCCGATTCCGTGAGTAGCCCAACTGATCTCTATAAAATTGGTAGTCTAGCCCTTCAAAATCCAGCATTGGCAGAAATAGTGGCCCAGCCTAGCGCTTATTTACCTGACTTTGGTACCGTCACAAACTATAACTCGCTGTTAGGTGAGCATGGTATTACGGGCATAAAAACGGGTAATAGCGATCAAGCAGGGGGTGTCTTTATTGGCTCAGCCAAGACTACCGTCAACGGTAAGCAAATCACGCTCATTACCGCTATAACCGGTGCCAATAGCTTAGATGATGTGCTCGCAAAATCATCAGCCCTCATAACAGGCGCCGAGGATAACTTTGCTGTTACATCAGTCATTCATGCCGGTGACGTATTGGGAAGCTATAAAACTCCGTGGGGTGGCGAGGTAGAAGCCGTCGCCGCCAAAGACCTGCAGGCTACCAGCTGGCAGGGGGGCACGGTGCACGCCAACTTTAACCTCAAAAAGATTAGTGTTCATGCCAAGGCTGGGAGCGTCATTGGTACCGCCAGCGCTCCACAGTCCGATTTTGATTCCGGCCGTTCGATCTCCCTGGTCCTTAAACAAGCCCCCACTCAGCCTTCATTTGGCTGGCGGTTGCTACACCCGTAAAATACTTGAGTTTTTACCTAAAAACAGATAAGATAGTCTGGTCTTTCGCGCGGACGTGGCGGAATTGGTAGACGCGCTACCTTGAGGTGGTAGTGGCCGAAAGGTTGTGGAGGTTCAAGTCCTCTCGTCCGCACCAGGAGCAACTGGTATATCTGAACCATATACTCCTTTCAATAGATCTAGATCTTTCTGACTATCGAGTAAGAGTTGATTATTTTTATTACGCAAACTGTCTAAAACCGCCGACCCAGCCATATCGTGCGCAAACTCATCATAAAAACCGGCGTAGGCTTCAAAATCCTTGATGAAACAATGGCCACCGGCACCCCGGCCATTATCGCTTACCGGTTGCATATGACTGGTGCCAATCCGACTATCTTTACCGACAGCTTCACTAACCACCTTCCAATCAGCCTCAGCTGCTTGTGCAAAGTCGTGAGCAATATTCATAAACACCAGTTTGGTATAGAGAAATGTATTGCCAATATACTTTACACATTCGGCGTTACGCGCCGTAGTAATAAGATTGTAAGGCGCCGTTGGCAGAGTATCTAATACTGACTGGGCTCGCTGATGAGCTTCGGGAGAGTCATCAGGCACACCTACAATATTGCGCTCTGGTTTAGCGGTATCTTCGGCAGCTGACTTTTCTCGCAAGAATTCCGGTGAATGCATCACGTGTATATCAGGAAACTGGGCTTGTAACTTTTGAGTAGTGCCGGGTAAGATCGTCGATTTAATAACTGCGATGCTCCCCTTGCCTACTAACGACAAAACCGTCTGAAGCGCCGAGGAGTCAAACACTCGATTACTCGTCGGAGTCGGTACGGCAATAAATACTATCGGACAGTCGGCAATAGCATCTTTATTGGCAGCATACGGCGCTTCAAGTGCATAGCGCACCGTTTCGTAGCCTCGGTTTTCAAAATCATCGGCCATGTGTTTGCCGATAAAACCTTGCCCAATAAATCCAATAACTTGTTTCTTCATACTGGTAGGTTACTATCTTAACACACTTGGCATCCCGATCTAGTCATGGTAGTATAATTCCAGTAAAAAATTCGGGTGATTAGCTCAGTTGGCTAGAGCATCTCGTTTACACCGAGAGGGTCGGGGGTTCGAGTCCCTCATCACCCACCACTAAAAAAGACCGAAGTAATTTCGGTCTTTTTTATTTACTTAACTACGGGGCAAGTGATCGTAGAGATGATCAAGCCCGAAGTCATCGCGCACGAGCGGTTTAATATCATCGAGCGCCACGTTCATTTTTACACCTGGATTGAGCATATTGTAAGGATCAAAAATCTGTTTAATCTTGGTAAATAGATTGTATACCTCTGGACCATACACTTGCGGTAAGTACGGAGCACGCAGACGGCCATCGTTAAGCTGGCCGCTGGTAGTGCCCCCGAGATCTAACACAAGCTTGTAGTACTCATCCATCAAGCGAAAGGCTTTCTGGCGATCACCCACTTGGGCTAAGTTAAGATAGGGCTGCATATGCACATTACCATCACCCGCATGGCCCCAAATGGCCGGCGGCACATTAACCTTTTTAAAGAGTTCATAGACTGCTTGTATGTACTGCGGAAACTTTTCAAGTGGTACCACCCCATCATCAATGATAGGGAGGGCTCGGGCCTGACCTGTCGCATGGCTCAGTACGGTTGCCGGAGCATCACGTAGCTTCCAAATCTGCTCTTGTTTATCAACATCAGTTTCGTAACGATGGCTAGCTGCATATTTACTAAATACTTTCTCGGCTTTTTTAACGAGCTTTTTCTGCTGTCGTTCCGGTGTGTCGAACTCCACGATGAGGGTGAGGGGTGCATATGGCGCACTCACTATATCTTTCAGCTGATTAGGATTAATAGACTGGACCAGCTGTAGCAGATTACCATCTACCATTTCTATAGCCGATGGCACCTCATCGAGACGCTTAAGCTCAATAATGGCTTGTGTCGCTCGGGCCAAAGTATCAAACGAAGCGATGAATAATGTGGTTTCGGGGTTAAAAGTTTCGGTATCCAGGGTAATCTCGCTAACAATACCCAGCGTACCTTGGCTACCTACAAAGAGGGGGGTCAGGTCGAAGGAACCATCGGCGTGGCGGATATCAGCTACGTCGTAGCCAGCAGTATTTTTAGAAACATCTTTAATGGCTTGGTCTACGACGTCTTGTTTTTCTTCGAGTAGAGCATCGAGTGCTCGGTAAATCTCGCCTTCAAAAGTCGCTAAACCTAACTTTTTGCTAAGTTCACGCTTACCTAAACGGCCAGTTTCAATCACTTCACCGTTCGCTAGCACTACACGAAGGCTACGGACGTATGACCGAGTATCACCGTATTTTACGCTGTATATGCCACTGGCGTTGTTAGCCACCGCACCGCCAACCGTTGAGTATTCATAGCTGGCTGGTACCGGGGGCAAAAATCGATCATGTGTTTTCAGGGTTTGTTGCAACTTGCCGTAGTTAATCCCCGCCTCAACCGTTACAACGCCAGACTTACTATCCAGCTCTAAAATACGGTTTAGGTGGGCCGGAAAAACAACCATCAAGCCATTCCCCAGGGCTGCTCCTGCCTGATCGGTGCCGCTACCACGGGCTGTGATCGGGATAACTCGCCCGCGCTCGGCCAACTGCCAGCTAAAGCGGGCAACTTTGCGCACATCATTTTCATTGCGCGGATACACCACTACCGCTGGTGCAAGACTAAAAATGCTACCATCGGTTGCAAAGTAGCGTCGCGCATCGACACTTGTCATCACTTCACCCACTACGTGTTCCTGCAAATAATGCGCAATCTTGCTCATGACCTGTCAATCACCCCCGAAATAAGTCGTTAATCACTACCCAAAATGATAGCATACTTCCGCCCGTGGTGCTTATGGTTGTTATCACATCTACAGATGTTCGGTGGCCAAGGTGACTATCTCGCCCACACCCGCTAGGGCTCCGCCCACTAAAAGAGTCCGTCCCACCGCATGGCCTATTGCTCTTAGGCGACTCTCCTGTACCTTGAGTCCAACGCTCAAGCCAGACTCAAAAGGTAAAGCGGTGGCAGGGTCTGTACCAGCAGCTAAATGTAGTTGCCGCTCTTCCTCATGCTGCCGCTGGACAATATCGATGCCAGTCATATACTTCAGAACATTAGTTGGTTTCATACAGTATAGATTCCAGTAATTACAGTTTGGTGCGGATGAGAGGACTTGAACCTCCACAGGATTGCTCCCACTAGTACCTGAAACTAGCGCGTCTACCATTCCGCCACATCCGCGTGACTTTAACAGGGGTATTTTACAGGAGAACGACCACCTAAACAAGCTCGCTAATCGTTGGTGACATTGGCAGTGCGGATTTGCCAGTTTTGTACGTTGGCATAGCGATCAGTATCAAGCGTAATAGCCCGGTCAGATAGACCGTAGACTGTGGTACGGGTTAGATACAGAAACCTTGGTTGGTAGAGTCCTAGAGCTGGAGCGTCTTGCTGCCAGGCTTGCAAAAAAGGCTTGTATTTAACAACTCGGAGCGCCGGATCTAATCGGGTGCGGCCAGCCTCAAGGGAGGTGTCGGCAGCAATACTTTTATACTCTGAGAAGTTCAGCCGATTTGTCGAACGAATGTCCGCCTGCGAGCTGTCCCAATACACAAAGACATCTGGGTCGGTCCCAATCGTGATCCCATACAACACTGCATCGTATTCGTGCCCAGACAATACCGTCTGCAAATCACTGGGAGCTTGAGGATCCAGCAAGACGTGCACCCCGATTGCTTGCCATTGCTGGGCTAGCATTTGAGCCACCTGCCGGTATTCTGGTGTATCAGGAATAGTGAGCGTGAATGAGAGCGGCTGACCTGCTTTGCTACGGTCCCCATTTGTCCCCACCGTCCAGCCGGCTTGGTCAAGTGCTGTTTTGGCTGCTGCCACATTATTAGTTTGCTGCGCATAGGCTGGATCATAAGCCAACTGCCCAATCAGTAAGGGTTCACGTACCGGGATGGTGGTGTAGCCGAGCCGTCCCATAATGGCGGCCGGATCGGCTGCATTCACTAACGCCTTGCGTACTACCGGATCAGTCAGCACTCCACTGGTAGTTTTGAAAAATACATAGTTACCAGCCCGCAAGAGCAAGCTGTGTATCTGCGATTTGGCAGTATGGTCAGGTACGCTGGGTAAACCTGCCGCAGCCGTCAACTGGCCACTCTTGAAGGCCGACTCGAGTTGATCTTGGTTAGCATAGGCGTGGACAATAAATTCACTCAGTTTAGGCTGGCCTCCGGCGTAATTATCAAAGGGTACCAGAGCAATCTGTTCTTGGGCAGTGGTAGCATCCCCGCCGCTTACCTGCAGACCCTGCCAAGCAAAAGGTCCCGAGCCAACGGGATGGTTAGTATTGAAGCTGGCCGACCGCATATCGGCCATCGCTACATTACCTAAAAGGTGCTTTGGCACAATGCCATTAGTAAGGTTTTGCGGAAAAGTCGCGAGCTGATTTGGTAACTTAAAGGTGACCGTTAGGGGATCAACTGCCGTAACAACGATGCCTTGCCAGCTACTCTGCAACGGTGACTGAGCATCAGGATTTTGGATGGTGGCATAAGTAAAGGCCACATCGGCACTCGTAAGTGGTTGGCCATCTTGCCAGGTTAAATTAGGCTTGAGATGCACTGTATACGTCGTTCCCTTTTCGTCAACTGTGTAGTAACTAGCCAAATCACCAACTAAACGGTTCTGAGCATTATGCTTGAGTAGTCCGCTAAAAACTAAACGAGACACCGAAGTATCGACCTCATTAGTAGCATAGAGCGGATTGGCATTAGTAAGTGCCCCGTGAATGCCCTCATTGTAAATACCCCCGGGAATCGGCTGAAGCGTTTGGTAATAAGCACTTAAGCTACTCATTTGCCAAACTAAGCAGCCCCCAATGAGCAACAAGAGCAGTACCCAACCAAAAACAAACCGCTGTACTTTTCGCAGTCGATCAAAGCGATAAAAAAGGTTTTTCTCTAGGCCAACTTCTGCCTGCTGGCTCAGATCTTCGACTTGCTTTTTTTGCAGTCGCAAACGCTTATGGACACGGCGTTTAAGTGGTCGGAAACGTTCCACCAAGGTTAGCCTTATTTAGTAATGGCGCCCAATACGAGCGATACGCTAAAGACGATCGCGCAAATGATAGTAATCTGAAAAATAGTCTTGTCAGTACCCCGTCGAGTAGTGTTAACCTCGCCAGCCCCACCGAGCCCAGCGCCTAAGCTAGCACCACGGGTTTGCACTAAGATCAAAATAGTTAGCAACACCATCGAAACAATCGTCAACCAGTTGAAAACATTCATGTTTTGGCAGTCTCCGCCTCTAAAATAGCTGTTACTAAATAGTTTACCAGGCCAATCACCATACCGGCAAATATCGCCGCCCAAAAGTTTTGGACGTGTAAGGGATGATAGAACTTACTAGCCAAATATACTGTTGCCCCATTGATAATGATCATGAACAAACCAAGGGTGAATAATATGGCCGGCAGCGAAAAGATGACTAGAATCGGCCGGATAATCATATTGATCAGCGCTAGAACTAGACCGGCAATTACGATCACCCGGAACCGGCTTTCGTAAGTGATGCTATCGCCCAATAAACCGGCAGCAATCCACAAACCCAAACTACAAACTAACCAGCGCACTAGGAAGCGAGGTAGCGGGCTTTTCATAGCCTCATTGTACCATGATTACCATAAGTGTTTTAAAGCCAGAGCTTTCGCGGCAATTTAGCGCTGAGCACCTGATGACCAGCCTCAGTAATGAGCACGTCATCTTCGATACGCACGCCAATACCCTCTTCGGGAATGTAAATACCTGGCTCAACCGTTAAAACGCACCCGGCTTGGAGTGGCTGTTCGTAATCACCGACATCGTGGACATTAAGACCTAAGAAGTGCGAAGTACTATGCGGGAAATAGTGTCTGATAGCTTCAGTATCGAGTTTCTTAATTAATCCGAGTGTCTTTAGGTGCTTGCCCATGTAGCGCTCTATCTTACGTTCGTTATCACGAACTAAGGCACCTGGCTTCATGAGGGTGGCGGCATAAGCCTGAACGTCAAGCACTGCATCGTAAACGGCTTGCTGGCGAGCGGTCGGTTTACTAAGCGCAATGGTACGACTAATATCTGCCGCATAATGTTGATACTCAGCACCGACATCCATAATTACTAACTCGTCCGCCTTAAGCGGCGCATCATTGGCTAAATAATGCAGCGTGCACGCCCGTGGACCACCCGCAATAATCGGTTCAAAAGCATGGCCGCGTCCGCCGAGCGCTCGAAAGCTTCGATTAAGTTCAGCTTCGAGTTGATATTCGTGCGTATAACGGCTACGCTGCCCAGCAATAGCAGCGGCAATGCTTTCGTTGGTGATATCGATAGCTTTTTGTAGCGCCTTAATCTCAGCCGGTTGTTTGATCATACGCAAGTGAGCCAAAATAATCCGGATGTCGGTTAACTCTAGTTCACCGGTATGTTTTTGCAACCGTTCTAATAACCGGTTGCGCGCCGGATTAGCATACATTCCATATTGTTCAAGGTAGCCGGGAGCTGCTGCCAAAGTCGCTACCCGTTTACCAGTTTCGAGCAAGCCGTCGAGTCGCTTCCAACCGGCCGCTTCATTAACGATATCGGTAATTCCCGAATTACTGGCCAGTAATTGTTCGTCAATACTGCCATCAAAGGTAGCACGCGCACCTTCACGCACTGGCACGATCAAAAACTCACCGCTTACTGTCATGACCAGTGTGATGTCCGGCTCATCAATACCAGTTAGGTACCAGAAGTTGGCATCCTGAACAAACGGATAACTACTGTCGGCTCCCCGCTGGAGCAATCCATTGGCCGTCACTACAATCGGCACATCACTTTCCAGTTTTTCTCGTAAGCGTCGCCGGTTCTCAACAAAAAAAGTAGTCGGAAATAGTTTTTGCATCGGTTACAGGCAGTATAGCAAATATGTTACGGCCGGGGCTGCAGATATGTGTGTATTACTTGAGCTTTGGTTTGACCCACTACATTTGCCAGTTCAATTGACGACGCTTCGCTAATACCGCGAAGGCTGCCGAAAGTTTTCATGAGTTTTTTGCGCGTTGCTGGGCCAACACCAGGAATATCATCAAGAATGCTGGCAGTTTGACGCTTGGCTTTAAGCACTGAATGGTAGCTGACGGCAAAACGATGGCTTTCATCGCGCACGCGTTGCAAGAGTTTTATGAGGTTTGTACTATGCGGCACGTTCACCAAAATAAAGTCATCACTTTCCGTCGTAAAGCCGCCGAGTTTATGCAGAACGTCTAAGTTCAGCGCCACGTTGCTTTTGCCTTTTTGAATGACGATTTGCTCTTCGCGCTTGGCAAGTCCTACAAAGGGTATACTGTCACAGCTTTGCTCATGACGTGCCCTAATAGCTGCATCCAGCTGACCTTTCCCACCATCAATTAAAACTAAGCTCGGCTTGCCCCAAGCTTTAATGTTTTTTTCGCTCAAACGACGAGTAAGCGTTTCGTGCATATTGTAAAAGTCATTGTTGTGATTGATTTTGGTCTTGAATTTACGATAGGCACTTTTGTCACTCACACCATTGGTAAACACTACCATACTGGCGACTACATCGGTGCCCTGCATATGGCTAATGTCATAGCCCTCGATGCGGCGCGGGTAGGCCGCCAAACCCAACAGATCCACCAGTTCGTTCAGCGCGTAATCTTTACTGATGTCTAGAAACTCTTTGTCGCTGAAGATAATTTGTCGACTTAAGTTTTGCAAAGTGGTCAATTGATTACGTTTTTTGGCAGCTAATTCAAAGTCTTGAGCCTTAGCAGCTTGCTTCATTTCTTTTTCTAATTCGCGAATAATGGTTACCCGTTTGCCTTCAATGTAAGCCATGAGTTTGCGCAAGTTAGCCCGGTACTCTTCCAAACTAGTGTGCCCATCCTCTAGACCTGGATCCAGCCCTAAATGATACTGCAGGGTAGCTCGTTTTTGGCCAGCAATTTGCCGTGTGGCATAGGGGAACACGCGCCGCAGTAGTTTCAGTGCCTGGCGAATCGAAGTGGTACTAGTGTACGGCCCATAGTAGCGGGCGCCATCGTCGAGCGGGCGCCGCGTAGTCGTTACGGTAGGGTAGTCGCTATCGTAATCGATGCGGATATAGCTCATGGCTTTATCGTCGCGCAGCAAAATATTGTAACGCGGCATATAGCGCCGGATTAATTCAGCCTCTAAAAATAAGGCATCGATTTCACTATCGACTACCACCCATTCAACGTCAGCAATTTCACGCACGAGAGCTTCAGTCTTAACGTCCCGGCCACGTGAGGTCTGAAAGTACTGCCGCACTCGATTGCTCAACACCGCGGCTTTGCCAACATAAATAATCTCGCCCTTGGCATCTTTATGAAAATACACCCCAGGACTTTTTGGGAGCGTTTTTAATTTAGACTGTACTTTCTCTGGAACAGTCATATTTCCCCCTATCTAACCGGCGTAACGACGAGTAGCTTTATAGGCGCGAACGGCACTTATAGTATACTTGCCCGCTAGATTCGCTATAAACTCTCTCTGTGCTTCAGCAATGACCATAGCTCTTTTTGCGGCACGTGCAGCTAACTCGTCAATGCTTGGTGTCACTTGTTGGAGGATATCGGTAGCCTCCAACTTACCATCAATAGGCAACTCACTATCGGCTACTTGAGCCAGAGCATGAGCCCGGTCTATTTCTTCGGCTACATCCAGAGCTTGATTTACTACCACACCCACTTCGAAGGCGTGTCGTAAATCTGTTTCAGGACCTTTTGCAGTATTCATAGTACCATATAACCATAAAAACTAACTTTTTGCAATTACGGCTTGTGCGTGTTCTGGACAGAATTCTTGAGATTTACAATCCGTACACACCAAGACTAGTTTATTGCAGGCTTTGTTGGCACAGTTTTCGTAATTACTCGTCTCACCACCACAGTGTACGCACTCACCAATGTCTTTGGCCTGGTCGCTAAACTTCACACCCATGCGGTCATCAAACACGTACAATGAACCTTCCCAGAGGCCTTGATCACCGTACTTTTCACCGTATTTTACAATGCCACCATCGATTTGATAGACCTCTTTAAAACCACGATTTTTCATAAGACTACTCAGCACTTCACAGCGAATACCACCCGTGCAATAAGTAACGACTGGCTTGTCTTTAATGTCGTTATACTTTGGATCTTCCAGTTCTTTCACAAAATCCCGGGTATGCTCCACTTGCGGCACAACCGCGTCTTTAAATTTACCCACTTTTGCCTCATAGGCATTACGGCCATCAAAAAAGACGACTTCATCACCGCGTTCAGCAACGAGCTTATGCACCTGTTCTGGTTTAAGGTGTTTTCCGCCCCCGACAATTCCTTGCTCATCAACTTTGATTTCATCGGGCACACCAAACGTAACAATTTCATCACGTACCTTAACGCTCAAGCGAGGAAAGTCATCGCCAGTGCCCTCGCTCCATTTGAACACAGTACCTTTAAAGCCAGCATAGGTTTTCGTTTCTTTAACGTACTGCTTTAGAGCGGCCATTTCACCGCCTAGCGTGCCATTAATGCCATGCCTGGAAATAAGAATCCGGCCCTTGACGTTAAGTTTTTCGCAAAGTGCGCGCTGCCATAAGCGCACCGCTTCCGGATCGGCAATGGGAGTAAATTTGTAATATAACAGGATCTTCTGCATAGCTATAGTATACCGTGCCTAACGGATTAGTAACAGCGTCAGAACAAGGCCTAGCAGCACGATAATGACGGTCGCCAAACTAACGTCAACAATATGGCGCTGGCGTGCTTGGTGCGCTAATTTAACTTGTTCAACTTGAGCTTGAGCTAACGCTCGCTGTGTTGCCTCATCGCCTTCTGGTAATTCCCCAGCATTCTCTAATAATTTTAGTAGCGATACGCCGCTAGCGGACAGACCGTTTGCTTTAGAGCGATCGCGCAAAATCGGGTCGCGTTCAAAATCAATTTCGCGCTCAATCGTTTCCCGCCGCAGAGCCCGCGCCACATTTCCCCCATGTAAGTACTCCGCCACAATCCGGCGCAAACCCTTTTCACTAAATAAGTGAGCATCATACGCCTGGCGCAAACTAGCACCTTCAACGGTTATTTTTTCGCTTAACTCTAGTAATTCTTGACGACTCAGATTTTCGGCCTGACCTTTAGCGGCCGCACGTTCATCATTGCGATTGTTTGACTCAGCTGCCACTAATACCTGTCCCAGCCGTTCAGCCCGATCCGGTTTTTCTAGCCCTAGGCGAGTTTCTTGTCGGCCAGGTCTCATACGTTCTGCTGGCTTAACTCGTGCTTGGGGCGCCTCAGCTTTAGCGGCCGCTAAGCGGTAGAGGCGATCTTCACGATCAGTGATTTTGTTTTCGAGCTGGGTAATTTGCTTTTGGAGTTTCTTTTGCACCGGCAGTAACCGTTTTTCGGTCTTAATGCGGCCACGGCGCCGACCCACTAAATAACCCAGCAGACCGCCGACAATAAGCCCATTATTTTCTGCCCGACGGATACGATAAGCGGCCTCAGTGCGTGAAATAGTGTTTAGATCAGGAGCATGAGCAGTCGTTTCCGCTGTACGCTGGTTACGGTCAAAGTGGTTAAATGCCTCATGGTCATCATGAGCTGGTTGTTCAGGATTTTCAGGCGGGGGTCCCGCCCCTTCACCACCACTCCCGGCCGCGGCTAATGGTAATGTTGTTTCGGACTGTTCCTCATTGAGTGGAATTTCCGTTTCGTATGTAGCCGGCTGAGGTACGACTGGCACTTCGGGCGATAGTTCATCAATAGGATCATCGGGCAACCCATAGGCTTCTCGAGCAGCTTGATCTGCCGCATCGACATCACCATTTTCAGCCACTTGCTCCAAAAAGTATTGCACAACTGGTTCGGAAGGCTCGGCGGCTTGGTGCTTGCGGGCGACAGTTTGATTAATGTACGGTTCTTCTTCTGCCGCGCCGACTTCCTCTAATGGTGCAGCTTCAGCATCGACCTCAGTCTCAACGTCACTTTCTGGTACTTCAGTTTCATCTTTAGTAGCAAACAGATCTTCTAACGTTTCAGCTTTGGGTTTGTCTTTTTTATCGTCTTCGCGGCTAAATAGCGACTCTAACGAACTGCCAATTTTCTTGGCTTCGGCTTCACGACCGCCAGATTTCTTCTTGTTTTTTTTCTCCCCCTCGGTTGTCAGGGAGTTTTCAGGGCTAGGACCGGTAGGACTATTTTCCATTACGCTTAAAGTTTTGCAATCACAAACACTTTAGTATAAGATGAATAACACTATTTAGCAACGACCGTCGAGTAGTCAACGGTCACTAACCAGGAGGCGGCCCAAAATGTATCACACCAAAACACAATCTACTAGCTCAGCTGCCTTCGGGTTATGCTAGCTCTCTTAAAAAGCTCTCTACCAAATAATATCCAATACCACTTACCCCACACTGCAGGAGGCAGCGTGTTATGAAAAATCATTCCGCAAAAACAGTCTTAGCATTCTATTGGCACGAAGTACGTCGCTACCCTCGCAAAATCGCGGCGTTGGCTATCGCTTTGCCGTTTACTATATTAGTTAACAGTTTTCTGCCGCCGCTTATCCTGGCTAATGTGCTCAGTCGCTTGAGTCAGCACGACTACAATGGTCATGGTATTTGGAGTAATTTCGGTACACAAATAGCCCTATATGCCCTAGTCGAGTTAGCCGGTGGCATAATCACTTGGCGCGTCGTTGACTACTTTGTGTGGACACTTGAAGGTAATGTGGAGCGTAATCTGGCGCAAAAAGTATTTAACAGAATGGTCGCTCAATCAGCTGATTTCCATGCTAATAACTTCGGAGGATCTTTGGTATCACAAAATACCAAGTTGCTCAGCGCGTATGTACGCATAGCAGATACTACCATTTTTCAAACTTCCCAAGTGATATTTGGCCTACTATTCACAGCTCTTATATTATTGCCTCGAGCACCTTGGTTCGTATTAGTCTTAATGCTCTTAGCACTCGCCTATTTAGCTATTGCTGTTGTTGTTTCGCGTCCTGTTCGTTTGCACGGCGCACAATTGTCTGAATCAGAGAGTAAGCAGACGGGTTATTTGGCTGATGCTATTACTAACATTATGGCCATCAAAAGTTTTGCTGGCGGCAACTATGAAGCCAAGCGATTCGCTCAACGAACCGATAAGACCTACGGCTTTCTGCTATCACTCATGCGCGTCCAACGACGTCAGCTCAATACCTTTAATTTAGTTATGAGTATCATGACTACTTCTGCACTGCTTTTTGCGATAATCAGCGTGGTGTCATTCAACGCAAATATTGCCACGGTATTCTTGATATTCAACTACACCAATTACATTATGGGTCAGTTGTTCCAGTTTAGTAATACGAGCCTACGAGCCTACAACCGAGCGATCGGTGATGCCAGTGAAATGGTTGCAATACTAGCTGAGACTCCAAGAATTCTAGACCCGGCACAGCCTCAAATCAGCACGATGAATCGTGGCGATATAGAATTCAAGTCTGTGAGATTTAAACACACCGGCGCCAATGACACACTATTCGATAATTTTAATCTCAGCGTAGGTCATGGCGAAAAAATTGGATTAGTTGGCCACTCTGGCTCAGGTAAGTCAACACTTACGCGATTGCTCCTACGCTTTTCAGATATTGATAACGGCGAGATCCTTATCGACAACCAAAATATTGCCAGCGTCACTCAAGATGATTTGCGCCGAGTTATCGCGTATGTCCCTCAGGAGCCTTTGTTGTTTCACCGCACCATTGCCGAGAATATCAGCTACGCTGAACCTGATGGCACTCGTGAGGCCATCATTACTGCTGCCAAGCAATCTCATGCCGCCGAGTTCATCGATTTGCTACCCAAAGGTTACGATACCCTGGTTGGTGAGCGGGGCGTCAAATTAAGTGGGGGCCAACGGCAACGAATAGCGATTGCCCGAGCCATGCTTAAAGACGCACCGATTTTAGTGCTCGATGAAGCAACTTCAGCGCTCGATAGCGAGAGTGAAGTTTTGATTCAAGACGCCCTTTGGAAACTAATGGAAGGACGAACGGCAATTGTGATTGCCCACCGACTAAGTACCATCCAAAAAATGGACCGCATCATCGTACTCGACGATGGGAAAATTGTTGAGCAAGGTACGCATCAGCAATTGCTTGCTAAAAAGGGTACCTATGCGAAATTATGGGCGCACCAATCAGGTGGCTTTCTAGAAGATTCGGAAGATTAAATTATTCTTTGGCTTCTTCGGTGGTAGCTTTGGCAGCGTCAGATTCAGTGCTGTCAACTGAACCCTCTTCACTTGGAACAGCGTCGGCATCAGCAGCTTCAGCTTCGCCGGCAGCAGCGTCATTGGCAGCTGCTAGGGCGCTTGGCTCATACACTGTAGCAATGGTGTGTTCTGGTTCGGTAATCAACTCGACACCGGCAGGAATTGTCAGGTCGGCAACGGTAGCGTGATCACCAATTTCTACTAACTTTTCAGCGTTGTAGGTAACAAAATCAGGCAATTTACTTGGCTCAGCCTTAACTTGTACTGATTCTAATTGGCTGAGGACAATCAAACCATTGCGTTCAGCTGGACTGACTTCGTTGCCTTCATCGTAAGCGGCGTGAATTGGAATATCAGCTTCCACTTTTTGGCCGGCGGCTACAGCGTTAAATACGACGTGATTTAACTGATGTTTACGAGGTTCAAACTCAGCGATTTTGATCATGGCAGTGTACTTTTTGCCAGCTGCAGACAGCTCAATAGGATGGTGTTTACCAGCTTGTTTGTAAGCCTTTAAGATGGCCATGGCATCGCCCTGGACAATAACTGACTCTTTACCGTGGTCATGAATTACTGCCGGCACGGTACCGGATTTGCGCAAATGCTTGACCGTTTTACCGGTAACATCGCGTGGTTCTAGCGTCAAAGAAATAGTGTCTTGTGACATAGGTTTACTTCAAACTCCTTATTCTTGCACCTAGTATAACAGATACGGACTAGAATTGGAACAGCTCTAGACGCCGTTATAAAAAGCCGTTAGACTACAGTGAATGCTAAACGTTACCGACATCATCCAATCTGGTGGCTTATTGCTCTTAGCACTCTTTTTGTACGCCGAAGTCGGTTTGTTCTTAGGCTTTTTCTTACCAGGCGACACACTGGTAATTGCCGCTGGTATTTACGCCAAAGAGGGTCATTTTTCGATCGCTGCCGTACTGGCCGTAGCGGCCCTAGCAGCCATTGCCGGCGACAATACGGCCTACTGGATTGGCCGTCGCTTAGGCCCCCGGGTATTCCGCAAGGATGATGGCATCATTTTCCGCAAAGATCACATCCAGACTTCGGAGAAGTTTTACGAAAAATTCGGCCCGAAAGTTTTGCTGGTATCGCACTTCTTGCCGGTAGTCCGCACTTTTACGCCACTTCTGGCCGGTGTAGCTAATATGCCCTATAAAAAGTTCCTGACCTTCAATGTCATCGGCGATGCCTTTTGGGCGATCTTAGTCAGTTTGCTAGGTTACTATGTGGGCAGCCGAATTCCCAACATCGACCATTACATTTTATTGGTAATTGTGGCGGCCGTTATACTGTCGGTCACTCCTACGCTCTATCACATTATCCGACAGCGCTCTAAAGCTCAGCGCCATTCGCAGCCGGCTGATCGGCAACCGCCTGCCGACCCACAAAAGTAATCTGGCCACGGTCCATGCCGCGTAGTATTGCTAGTCCGGTACTTTGGGTCTCATGTTGGGTAGTCTTATAAAACCCGGGCTTGATTTTGCCTAAATGACAAAATATGTAGTTCATCGCTGCGTCCCAATCCGGCGGGGGCAAAGCAGGGGCTGATTCTTTATCTTTAAGCAGTTCCACACCAGCATCAAACATTTCATCTAACGGCGGCCGGTAGTGATGGATAAGCGAAGTCTTGGCTAATTGCCCAATGGTTTCGGTTGTGGCATAGATAGCTATCACATAACGAGCAGCATCGACATAAGTGTAATCACCACGCCGTCCATAATAGGTCGCTACCGTATCTTCCATAGCCTGAAATGCTTCACTGCGTTCAGCATTGCTAAAGTCGCTGGCTAGCCCTTCTCGTCTTAAATACAATGCATCGCTTGACATAAGGTATATATTATACCATACTTTGTCAAATTTCGCTAGAGTAGCGGTTTGAGGAATTGACCCGTGTAACTCTGGGCAACTTTGGCTACTTGCTCGGGAGTGCCTTCAGCAATAACTTGGCCGCCGGCATCGCCGCCTTCTGGACCCATATCGATTAGCCAGTCGGCATTTTTAATGACATCGAGGTTGTGTTCGATAACTACCATGCTGTTGCCTGCCTCAACGAGGGCGTGCAGCATTTTTAAAAGCTTGTCGACATCCGCCATGTGCAAACCAGTGGTTGGCTCGTCCAAAATATAGAGCGTACGGCCGGTAGCCCGGCGACTTAATTCGGTACTGAGCTTGATACGCTGCGCTTCACCACCACTCAGCGTCGTAGCCGATTGGCCAAGGGCGATGTAGCCCAAACCAACATCCACCAAGGTTTGTAGTTTGCGAGCAATAGCTGGAATGTTGCCAAAGAATTCTAAGGCTTGCTCACAGGTCATTTCCAGCACATCACTAATGGTCTTGCCTTTGTAATGAATTTCTAACGCTTCGCGGTTGTAGCGCTTACCATGACAAACTTCGCACGGTACGTACACATCGGGCAAAAAGTGCATTTCGATTTTAATAATGCCATCACCGGCACAGTTTTCGCAGCGGCCACCCTTAACATTAAAGCTAAAGCGGCCAGCGCCGTAGCCACGTAGTTTGGCCTCTGGCACGCTGGCAAATAATTCACGAATTGGCGTAAACAAACCAGTGTAGGTAGCGGGGTTAGATCGCGGTGTGCGGCCAATCGGACTTTGGTCAATAATGATGGCTTTGTCGAGCTGCTTAATACCCTCGATGTCATCATGTCGACCCGGTACTGTGTTGGCTCGGTGCAACCGCGCCAGTAATTCTTTAGCTAAAATGTCGTTAATCAAGCTGGATTTACCGGAGCCAGACACACCACTCACCACTACCAATTTGCCGAGGGGGATCTCGACTGTTACGTCTTTAAGATTATTTTCGCGAGCGCCTTTAATCACCAAGGCTTTGTCGTTACCGGTACGACGCTTTTTAGGCACCGCAATGGTTTTAGTGCCCGCCAAATATTGGGCGGTGATGCTGTCTTTTTGCTTAGCAACTTCGTTAGGTGAGCCCGCCGCCACGACCTTACCACCATGCACACCGGCACCGGGGCCAATGTCGAGTAGATAGTCGGCCGTGCGGATGGTGTCTTCGTCGTGCTCCACCACAATCACCGTATTACCGAGTTCTTTCAAGTGCTTTAGGGTCTTGATCAATCGCTCATTATCACGCTGATGCAAACCAATGCTCGGTTCGTCGAGCACGTACAACACGCCCATCAAACCGGAGCCGATTTGGGTTGCTAAACGGATACGCTGCGCTTCGCCGCCAGAAAGTGTCGTGGCACTACGGAGCAAATTGAGGTAATTCAAGCCAACGTCTTGCAAGAACTGCAGTCTGGCACAAATTTCTTTCAGAATCAGCTGGGCAATTTTGGCTTCGGTAGCATTGAGTTCTAGTGATTTAAACCAGCTCAGCGCTTCGTCGATCGACAAACTACAAAGGTCCATGATCGACTTACCTTTGACGGTAATTGCTAAAACTTCAGGCTTAAGACGCAGGCCTTTACACTGGTGGCACGGTCGCTCCTGCATAAAGCGTTCAATATCACGGCGAATGAAATCACTGTCGGTTTCACGGTGCCGACGCTCCAAATTGTTAACCACGCCTTCGTACGTAGTTTCAAAACTGCGACCTAAACCTAAGCTAATTCGATATGTTTCTTTGCCGGTGCCATACATAACGATATTGAGCTGCTCAGGAGTGAGTTCGCTCGTCGGAACTTGCAAGCTAAATTTATAGCGTTCAGCCACAGCCTGCAGTTTTTTCATATACCAATTGTCCACGTTTATGCGGTTATAGGGCCGGATGGCGCCCTCGGCAATCGTTAAACGACCGTTTGGAATGACCAGTTCCGGATCTACTTCCAAGCGCGAGCCAATGCCCGTACACACCGGACAAGCACCATGCGGCGAGTTAAAGCTAAAGGTCCGCGGCTCAAGTTCGGGAATGGTAATTTCGGGGTGCTGCGGACAGGCGTACATCAGGCTGTAAGTCCAAGTTTCGTCACTGTCAGCATCCAAAATAACAACTTTGCCCTCAGCAACATCAAGTGCCTGCTCAACGCTTTGCACTAACCGGCTGCGGCTATCGATGTCATTTACGAGACGATCGACAACCACTTCTATGCGGTGGCGGTACTTTTTATCAAGTTCCGGAAACTCATCAAGCGCATACACGACGCCATCAACGCGGACGCGCGCAAAACCGGCTCGCTGATACTGCTCGGGAATATGCTCAAAAGCACCCTTTTTGTCGATCACTACTGGTGCCAGCACCATAATTCGTTTGTCGGCCGTTGTGGTTATAATTTGATCGATAATGCCGGTACTAGTTTGGCGCTCTACGGGCGTGCCATCAATCGGGCAATGCGGCACACCAATGCGCGCGAATAATAAACGTAGATAATCGTAAATTTCGGTTACTGTAGCAACTGTCGAACGAGGGTTGCGTGAGGTAGATTTTTGGTCGATTGAGATTGCCGGACTCAAACCATCAATTTGGTCGACGTCCGGTTTTTCCATCAGCCCCAAAAACTGGCGGGCGTAGCTACTCAAGCTTTCCACGTAGCGGCGCTGGCCTTCAGCGTAAATAGTGTCAAAGGCCAAGCTTGACTTGCCCGATCCGCTCAAACCCGTAATAACTACTAACTTATTGCGCGGAATGGTTACATCCACGTTCTGCAAGTTATGCTCTCGGGCACCTTTAACTACAATTTCATCAGCCACCGCTTGCTCCCCTTAGGCGGAGGTATTATACAGAAAATCCTGTTGTTTTTCTAGTGTCCTAGGGAACAAATGGGTTAGCTACCGACCCAATTACTAAGCGTGCCGGTAATTCTTTGCGGATTTCTGCTTCTAGAGCGGCGGCTTGCTGCGGTTGAGCATCGATGGGTAATAACGCGATAGGGATGAGTGGCATATAGCGCGATTCCCAGCTTAGCTTATCTTGAAAACGCACCATACGTCTCAAAGCATCAATGCAAACCGCGTGCTCAGCATAGAATAGCCGAGTAGTGCTTTCATAAGGATCGGGCACTAGGGCAAGCTCAATGCCGGATTTATGGGGCGGCTGCGTAGCCAACAAATCTTTACAGTGAATAACGATGTGGTCTTGACGGGGAACATCATGGTGTAAGCCTTCTCGCTCAATCTCCTCAAAAATAGTTGGAGGGCGCACCAGTTTATCTTTAGAGGGCCGCTTGGGTCGCGGATAAATTAGTCGAGCAGCCGCGTCATGAAACGAGCCGGCTTGTTCTTTGGTTGCCGTGAGCTGCAAAAGAGGTAAAACTAGGGTGTTATAAGTAATAACTTGTGGTTCACCGACAACTTCTAAGGATCGAGTTGTAACCGTTTCATCTTCGATTTGTTGTTCGATTGCCTCGGCTCCCCCCACCGCTAAACCTCCATCTTCAGGATTAATGCCGAAGATTTCATTAGCATAATGACGGGTAGCTTGCATAACCGACTCATGCCCTGAGAGTACAGGGCGTGAAATTTCAAAACGTGCTCTCTCGGAAAATGGCATAAGTAAGTAGCATCACTATAGCAATTAGATGACGCTTACGCCAAAACTAAAGTGCTTCAGGTACGCGATCAGGAATCGGCTCAGCCCAAGCGGTCGGAGCCTGGAGAGTTATTTCTGGTGGCATAAAGTGATCCATAAGCTGCACACCAACTTCGCGGATGTTACTATCTGGTACTCGCAGAAGTGTAATATGTGGTCGGCGCTCCAGATCATTCAGCTTTTTGATATTCAACTTTTCATCGAACTTTAGGTAGTCGCGGACCGCTTCCATTTCCTGCCACAAGGTTTCATTGCCCGTTAAGTCTAGTACCAATGAGTGAGTACCCGCTACGCGTAGATGTCCACGAACGGCAAAAGCCCCAATCGCCCATTGGTCATGCAGTAGGTTGTCAGGCACCTCCAACGGGGCAGAATCAGGCTCACGGAAAAAGCGCTCTTCGAGGAACATATCTTGCTCAGCCTCACGAGAAGCCCGAGAGGAATTCTTTATAAACACACTGAATCGATTAGCAAATTCTCGATGCAATGTTTTAATGTCTCGCATATCGGTATACCGCGCTGGGTAGCGTTCAGCCAACATGGCACCTAATTCGTTGGCCTCAATAAAAGTACAGGCCATATTACCCAAGTTTTTGACAGGTAAATGACGGTTGACCCGAGTGAATTTCTCTACGTAATCGCGCCATTCTTCTTGATGGACCGTATCGAGTTTAACCGTGCGTTCAATCCGCATAAGAGGGGGCCGGCGTACCGGCTGAGGAGCATCCTTGATTTCACGGTTTGCCCGAGTAAAGGCTGGTCTGCCTACTGGTTTTGCCATTGAACGTGTCCCCATGGATGTATTCCTACTATCATACGTAGTGTACCTCTAATGTTTAATAAGCACTATATATAATGCTTATGTTTTGTAGTGTTATTAACATTATTTAATAATTATATTAGTCTACCTCTGTTTCTTGTAGAATGAAAGGATGGCTCGATTTACTAGGCATTTAAAGCGGATAGCTACCGATGGTGCCGGCTATGGTCTAATCATATTAGGCGTAGCTCTTGGCTGGCTGCCCGGCCCTGGTGGCATTCCTCTCATCTTGGCTGGTCTTGGTTTATTATCCATTAATAACAGCTGGGCTGAGCGATTACGTAATTACCTCCTTAAGCATGGCGGCAAATTAGTACAAATGCTCTTTCCCCCAAATGTAGTGGTGCAGTGGATGTATGATGTTTTGGTAGCCGTACTGCTTGTATTGGTAACCATTTTTGCGATTCATCATGCAGCAGTTTGGCAAATAAGTTTAGCAGCCGCTCTGTTTTGTTTAGCTGTATTTATTGCCCTACTGAACCGAGACCGATTGGACCGTTTCAAGCATAAGCATTAATAGAACATTGTTGACATAAGCACAAATAAGTGTATAATCCAATTCAAATTGGGTTTCACTTATGTACAGTTTTTTCGTTCTCGGCATCATTCCAGGCACTAACATCCAGATTAGTTTCGGGATGTGGTTAGCTATGGCCGTCACCCTACTGACAGCAGCAGCCCTTATCCGTCGTGGCTTTAAACGTACTGCAACTAACCCTGCTACTGAGCAAGCTGCCTAAGCTGTTTCGCTGGGCATAATTGATTGACCGTAGAGTTGGAGTTCCTCCAGCAAGTATTGCTGCTCGCTGGTAAGCGTGGTTTTTGCCAAATCTTGTAAGCGGCCAAAGTACTGTGCTAATCGGCTAGTAGTATCACCGCTAAATAATTTTTGAGCTATAAAGGCATCCCAACTTTCCCGCTCCTCGGGAGTTAGGGCATTAGGAAAGTTACGCGCCTTATAACGCGGCAGCAGACCCTTCAAACGCTCGTCCTGCAATTTATTTTCGAGGCTACTAAGTTCGCTAGGTTCGGCGGAACGTGCCAGCCGCATTCCAGTTTTATCACCTGGACCAAAAAAGCCATCATAGAGCTGACCATCGACATCGCTTTTACCCTTAGCTTTGGCGGCTTGTTCCCGTTCTTTATCAAGTTGCGCCACAGCCTGCGCTACTTTTTCGGCAAAGGGCAGTAAATGCTGCTTTAAGGTGGTAAAGTTCTTGCTAATCGTATCCAGGCTTAGGTCCAGTCGCTGTTGCGTTGCCTCATCTTTTATAACCCCGAGTGGAGCTATAGCCGGGCAGCGATTGTACTTGAGGGTTTTTACGGGCAAACGGAGAGCATCAGGATCTTTAGTAAAGCGCCAAGCTTCAATAAGCTCTGGCACGGTCATGTTGAAGAACGGTGTTGGATCATGACGCAAGTCGTATACTAGAGCCTCGTCTCTTTCAGTATGTTTACCGAGCAGAACAACTGCGGTAGTGCAGAGCGTTTGGCTCGGATAATGGCCAGAGCTATACACAAATGGAGCGCCTTTCAGGACCAATTCGGCGGCTTTCTTTTTACTGCGCATCTCCAATAAATAACTAAACAGGTCGGGCTGTTTTTCGCGAATCAGTTTGGCAATGGCAATAGTCGCCAGCACATCATTGAGGGCATCGTGAGCGTGCTCATGATCCAACCCATTGAGCTTGGTTAATAGCTCGAGGCGATTCGTTGCTTTACCATCAGGTGTCGTTGGCCACTTAATATCACTCGGTCGAACTGCTCTGGTCATACGAACCAAATCAAGAACATCCCACCGGCTGCAGCCATTGGCCCACTGCCATTCGTAGGCATCGTAAAAGTTGCGGTAATGCAAAAAACGCATAAACTCATCGTCAAATCGCACACTGTTGTAGCCCAGGAACGTAGTGTCCGGCTTAACAACTTCATCGTAAAAATAGCGTAAAAATTCCGCTTCGGTTAACCCGTCTTGCAAGGTCGATTGCGGCGTGATGCCTGTCAGCAACACAGCATCTGGATCAGGCAATACATCGGGTGTGAGTTTAATCAAAACATTGACCGGCTCACCAACCGGGTTCAAATCCATATCAGTCCGCTGGCCAGCAAACTGCATAACTCGCGCCTCGCGTGCGCTAAAGCCACTGGTCTCTAGATCATAAAAGAAAAAACTGGCGCTCATTGGTAGCTACCAGTGTAACACGGGCTACAGTTGTCGAAGTATCCAGGAAGCAGGATTAGCAAGGAGAGTATAGCCAGCCCAGGCCCAGGCATTACGCGTCTGAAACTGGCGCGAATCTTTATCAAACAGTGCAGGCAACCCCGGTAGAACAATTGAAGACAGGCCGGCTTTATTAGCTTGGACAACAGTACGACCAATATGGTTGGCCTGCGCCACGCGAATAGGATTCCTCAGATCATTATCTCGAGCAATCCGGCGTTCCTCCAGCACTTCACCCCAAGTACCGCTACCAGCACCAGGGACGGTTGAAGCCTTGACATTTAACGTCTCGGTGAACTGCACCGTCATCTTAACTTGCTCGGCAAGGCGGTTAATTTCATCTGTCAGCAAACTGCCAGCTACTACTGGTAATTCTGGCTGCTCATGGACAACGCCTAGCGCAAATATCGCCAGCTTTGTATTAACCCGGCCAGCAGTGCCATCAGCCGCCAACCCAAATTCGTGCAATGCAAGGTAATCAGCCGACTGACGATCACCGCGTACTTCGTACTGACCAGAAAACGTGCCGGCGGGATATAAACTCATACTCATGTGGCCCCTATCTTAATACGTAAATTCGTTGCCGGCAATACGGATCGTGTTACCGGGCTCAATACCTTCACGTACTAATTTGTGCATGATGCCCATTTTTTTCATAATGTCACGCAAGCGCTGAACACCTTCGTCGCTCGAAAAGTTCGTTCGAGCTGCAAACTTCTCAATTTTGTGGCCACTCACTACAAATGTATTTTCATGCTTGGTGACTCGCCATTGATTAGTCAGGTCGGTCAGCCGCAGTACGGGAATTTTCTCTGGCTCCTTAGCGGCGACTTTGCTACGCTCTGCTTTAACGGCCGCTTGGACTGCAAATAGTAACTCCCGCAGACCTTGGCCAGCCTGAGCCGAAACAGCAAACAGCTGAGCTTTTTTAGAAGCTACTCGCTTGAGTTGCGCCAAAAGATCATGCACGATTTCTTCGTCTAAACCCTCCACTTTGTTCAAAGCGATGATTTCCGGGCGTTTTAGCAACGTTTTTTGATAAGCTCCTAACTCATCTCGAATAGTTTGATAAGCAGTCGCAACATCTTCTTGATAGGCATCAATCAAATGCACGATTACCGCCGTCCGCTCTACATGGCGCAAAAAGTCATGACCCAAACCTTTACCGGCCGCCGCACCTTCAATTAATCCAGGAATATCGGCGAACAGTACACTCGTTTTATCAATGTCTACCACGCCTAAGTTTGGCGTCAACGTCGTGAACGGATAGTCGGCGATTTCAGGGCGCGCATTGCTAATACGACTCAGTAGCGTTGATTTGCCCGCATTGGGCAAGCCCACCAGTCCAACATCGGCGATGAGTTTTAATTCAAAGTTAAGCGTATCAGCTTGACCCGGCTCGCCCTTTTCCGCAAAGTTAGGAGCTTGGCGACGCGAAGATATAAAGTGTGCGTTACCAAACCCACCGCGGCCACCATGAGCGACAACCGCCTGCTGGCCATCTTCTACTAAATCGGCAACCGTCACCCCCTCTTGGGTGGTAGCCAACGTACCCACTGGCACTGGCACGATCAGATCTTTACCGTTCTTGCCGTGCTTGTTAGAAGGACCGCCAGGTTGACCGGCATCAGCTCGCAACTCCTTTAAGTAGCGAAACTGCGCCAAGGTGTTTTGGTTACGGCTAGCCTGCAAAATAATGTTGCCACCATTGCCGCCGTCACCCCCATCCGGGCCCCCTTTGCTAATAAATTTTTCATGGCGAAAACTCATACGACCATCGCCGCCGTCACCTGCCTGCACGGCAATCGTCACCGTATCGATAAAATGCATAGTACTAGTGTACCGACCGTTATAAACAATCGGCAATAGAGGGCCTAACCTTTAGGTATTAATTAATAGATCGAGGAGCACCGACTGCTGGCTGCAAGGCATTGCTGCCAACCGTAGGTTGTAAGTATTCAACATTAACCGTAGGTTGTAACTGGTTAACGTTTATCGTTGGCTGCGCGATCTGCGCAGGAACCAACGATCCCGTAGTTTGGGTTAAGACCGCAGCAGTAGCAGCTAAGGCACTCAGGCCTACAACGGTACCAACAACGACAATCATAATCAAAGTTTTCATGCTAAAACTCCCTAATTCAGATGTAATAACTGAATCTTAGGTATATTTTAGCATTAATTTATATATTTGTCCACTATATTTTGTAGATATAAAGAGCACAGAGGTGTCTGAAGTTGATCAGTCTTTTTCAGGACTTAATAGATGTATTTGAAGCCAGAGCCATCAATAGTCCGGGTATCGGTACGGTTCCAGCCCTCGTGGTTCATTTCCGAGATCGTAATAGTGCCGTCATCATTAACTGCCGTTACATACGCGACATGACCGGCACCCTTTGTACTGGTGACTACAGCGGCACCTACGCGCGGCGTAGTACCTACCGGTAGCCCAAATGCTGCCGCTCGAACGGCCCAAGTGGACGCGTTACCGAGGTTGGTTGGCAGAGGATTACCAGCGGCAGCCCGGAGCTTAGCAACCCACCAGGTGCAGTAGCCATAGTCATAGCCATTAGCACCATAACTGGCGCTGCCGCCCCAGCCACCAAAGGCGATACTGGCACTGCTAGCTACAGCGGCAGCTTTGGTGCCATCGGGAATAATGATCTGTTCACCCGGCTTAATACCACTGATTTCGGCGTCGTTATAGGCGATAATTTTAGCTTCATCAGCTTTATATTTCTGGGCTAAGCTAGCCGTGGTATCACCACTCTGTACGGTGTAAACAATGCCATTAACGGGAGGGATGACCAATTTGACACCTACCCCTACCGCATCACCGGTTACATTATTAGACCACCGGATGCTATCAGAGGTGACACCAAATTTAGCTGCCACGCTAGAGATAGAGTCGCCAGCCACGGTAATGTACGTCTGAATATCTGCACGAGATTTAAGTGCCGTGGCCACCACTTGAGGCTTGACGGCTACGCTGGCATTAGCTGAGGCAAGGGCTAATTCAGCAGTTTGGGAGTCAGCCTGGTTAGTTACCGCGGTAGATTCAGGCAAACTACTCAAACGCGCCACGGTGACGGCCACATCGGCCGAAGAAATCTGGTCAATGGGGTTTACTGCTGGGGTACCGCTGTTACTACTGGCCAAGGCCGGTGTAAAACTGGCGCTACTATGTGGGCTACGCAAAATAAATACCGTTGCCGCCACCAGCAATAAGACGTTAGCGCACAGTAAAGCCATGCGCAATACGCGCTTACGAGTGCTTTTATGGCTCATAAGTTGGGTATAGCGCTGTTGCAACGCATCTACTTGAGCAGTGGGAGCTGCGGGTAGATGAGCGGTTATATTGCGAGAACTAATCGAATTAATAGGATTCTCCCGGTATTTACTACCGTAGGGGTTTAGGTCAATGACCGAAGTAAATCCCCTTGTTCACCCCTGTTAGCTACATAAGCGCTAACGAGGTACCCACCCAGTGTAGCAAATTACAGGTTTTCTTCAAGCCGTTTCCACCTCTGTTGACCCCTGTTAAGGAGGTTATTGGCCGCACAATTTGTGGCAATAGGTGGTCGTGTCGCTCTGATGTTGGTCAAGCGTCTGCTCGAAGTGTGTCACGCCGTCGTCCCCCGAGACAAAGTACAGCCAATCAGTGTTCGCCGGGCTAACCACGGCCTGCAGCGAGCTATTGCTAATAGTGGCAATCGGACCAGGGGGTAAGCCGGCATGAGTTCGGGTGTCGTAGCTATCATAGTCGGTGGTTTTATTGAGGGAGTTCATGGTCTTGGCATAGTCGGCCGTCACATCTGATCCTAGCGTCATACCCGTTTGCAAACGCTTAAAGAACACTTGGGCAACCTGGGCACGATCGTTTTGATTAGATACTTCTTGCTCGACAATAGAAGCCAAGGTAATCCCCTGATAAACCGTCAGACTGTGGTTGGCAAAGGCCGTTTGGACGGTAGGCGTCAGGTGTTCGCCCATTTCCACTAACGATTCCCGGATAATAGTTGCCGGATCGGTGGCCGAGGTTTTCTGGAATGAATCAGGGTAGAGCAAGCCTTCTAGGCTCGTCACGGTGGTTGGTTTGTACGCTAACACCGGTAAACTAGCATACTGGGTCGGATTGAGCGCAGTATCTACCGCATCAGGGGTAAAGCCATCATTAATGAGGTCCGCTCGTATCTGGTAAAGCCGACGACCAGGCAAAATGGTCACCAGCTTGGTGGCCACCTTACCCTTAGTGAGGGTTTGCGCTATCGTGGGCACATCAGTACTAGGTGAAATAGCGTAGGTACCGGCCTGCAGCTGGCTGCCCAACTCTTTACTGTGTATGTACCATTCAAAGGCCCAGGCCGCCCGGATAAGGTGGTTATCGTGCAACGTGGCGGCAATTTCTTTTACTGAACTCCCCTGTTTGATGGTCACGATCTGGGTCTGTTGGCTACTACTGGCAGGTTGAAGGTTCACAAAGTATTCATGACGAACCGTTACGATGGCGCCCACGATCACCACCAGCAACACGACTCCTAATACCCACAACCGACGAGGAACCCGGCGGCGACCGCTGTAATATCGACTCATGCCTGGTGCTCCGTTTCTCGTAAATAATCCTCTAGAATGTAGGTAGCAGCCAGAGCATCAACTTCAGCTTTATCGTAAGTCTTACCCCTGTTTTTAAGCTCAGTTTCGGCTTTTTGTGAAGTAAGCGCTTCATCTTGGAGCACGGGCTCGATGCCACAGGTGTGCGCTACTTGATCGGCAAAGGCGCGTACCGCCTGAGTCTGGGAAGTCTCCTGGCCATCTAGACCACGCGGGAGGCCAATAATCAGTTGGCTCACTTGCTCTTCGGTTAAGAGCGCTCGTAGCTGATCTAAGATCGTGGCATCATTGGTAAGCGTTTTAAGCGGAGCTGGCCAGCGCGTGTCAGTCGTAGCCCGGGCTACACCGATCCGCCGTTCGCCCACATCTAAAGCCAATATGGTACTACTTGCTGACATTAGTGGTTGGTTTGGCCACCGTCACCGTTATTTTGTTAACATTCTTCGGTGCATGGGTCACCCAGAAGGGGCTCATCTTGACCGTCACATCAGTTACATCAGGGTTACTCTTAAGACTAGAACGGATATCACCGGCTTGCTTGCCCGCTACATTACTCTTGATGCTGGCGATATCGAGGCTCGGACCGACTTCGCCGGTAGTCTGTAGGTTAACGCTGGCCCCCGTGGCTGAAGGATTGGTGACTTTGTAGGTGCCGTCGCTGAGGCCTTCGCTGAGGATTCCCTGCTTACTGGTATCGATTTGGCTCTTAATATCGTTATCGATGAGTGTTTTAAGGTCGCTTTGTTTAGCACCAAACATGGTGTAGGTAATCACTTCGGTAACCGTCACGTTACTGGCAGCAGAACCAGCGTTAGCACTGGTCGTCACTACAGGTGTACCAGGACTATAGCTAGCCGAAATAGCGGTGTAACCGGCTTGTTGCAACTGGATTTGCAGATCTTGCTTGACGCTACTATCATCAGTACTAATTTTGGCCTTGGCTCCGTCAATGTCGGCCTGGCTCACTACCTGCACGATGTTGTCGGTACCACCGCTTGTCGAACCTGAAGCCGAAACATCACTCCTGCTATACACGTTAAAGTTAGCGTTAGACAGGTTAGAAGAGCTACCGCCACTCTGGGCGCTAATGCTAATGCTATCTCTACCGCCGGAATCTTGGCCCTGATACGTACAGTGTCCATGAGATATAACCGGTACAAATGAAACTGATTCGGTAGTCACAAATGTCAGGCCACTAGCCGTCAGCGCTGTGCCGGCAGCAATATCTGAAGGAACGTTAGCACTACAGGAGCCGGCAGTCATGGTTACCGAGCCGCTGGCTTTGGTACCGTTGTTTTTCTGGCCAGTGGCGTTGGCGGTTTGGGTGTAGGTTTTAGCTTCTTGAACCGCTTTCGCAGGGAGGGTCTTGTCGCTGGCCGTTTTGGCGTTGGTATCAAGGGTGAAATCGACGTTGCTATTCACGTTACTGGCATCGGTCTTGATGGTGATGGTAGCTTTTGGCAGCACACTGAGGGCTAGATACAAGAAAACAATTAGTGCCACGAGCGCTGTGCCGCCGAGCAAAAGCAGTAAGCGGAAACGGTCGAAATCTGGTACCCGTAACTTCTTATCTTTAGGGCCTTTGGGCTTAGCAGCAGCCGAAGTATTGACGTCAGGTGTATCATTATCCATCTCTAGTGTTTCGATAGCGTCGGCAGCGGCAGCGGCTCCAGCTAATTCACCGATGGGTTTATTGCCGGCGTTAGCAGTAGTGACTTCATCATCAGGCACATCGAGCGGCTCATCGGCCGTTTCTTCATCAGGTCCTTCGTTGAGCGGTGCAGCGGGAATCTCCGGTTTGCTGGTTAGGGTCTTAGCCACGTGTACGCCAACTGCTCCAGCCAAGGGCAATAGACCAGCTTCGCTAGTTATGAGCACCAAGTGCTTTTTAGCGTCATCGGCTGCCCGCTTGAGCAGTTTCATATTGACGATGCTTTGGAATACGCTTGCTCGTTTAGGCAAGACTAGGGCAACGATTTTGCCCTTGCTGCCTCGAACTTTGTCGATAATAGCAGTGATTTCGTCGTCGACATCTACGTAAATGGTATCTTTGGTAGTTTCAGCCATAGTTATTACACGCTTAACATTTTATCTATTTTCTCACGAATCGAGCCATTACCGCTACCGCTAAATTGTAAGGTGTCCAGGCCAACCCTGAGCAGTCCCATGGCAGTAATAAAGGTGTGGTCTTCAATTTTGCCGGTAGCGTCTCTGATGCCCACTACCTGTTCCGGCCGGATGTGATGCACGGTCGGCTTGCGGGTAAAAGGCAAAGCTTTGTACCAGTTGGTGTCACTCAGGCGGTCCATGAGCAGATCTAGGCTCGAGCCACCACCACATAAGAACAAACGGTGTGGCAAATGGTCAAGCTTAGTGAATTCAGCCAAGGCTAGTTCAATGCCTCCAACCCATACGTCAGCCGTTTTACTCAAAGCGGCTTCGATAGCTGGACGTTTAGCAGCTGGTATTTTATTGGTGCTGAGACTGATCTTTAGCTCTTCGGCTTGGTCAAAGTCGACACTTAAATCTCGCTCGATTGCCCGGGTATAGGCCCGGCCGCCAATGCCGAACATCTTCGTACCTTGCACGCCACCGTCGTTAATAACGGCGATGTCAGTTGTACCACCACCTACATCCATCAAGATAGCACTCAGTGACTGGTTAGGATTGTCGCCAATGACGGCCCGCGAAACGGCAAACGGCTCGGCAGCTACCGCTACCAGATCAAGGTCGAGTTCTTGCGCGGTCTTTTCGAGGGCACCAATGTGGATCATCGGCGCAAATGCCGTGTAGAGCTGCACCACGACATCTTTACCTTGGAAACCAATCGGGTTCGTTACGGGGTAGCCATCGATTTCGATGCTCACCAACGCGCTGTTCACTAACCGTACCTCAACTTCTTTACCACCGAGTTCCCAGGCTAATTGTTGCTTGGCCCGGTTTTCGGCCCGTTCTTGCACCAAGTTAATGATCTTTTCCATTTCGGGAATGTCGAGCGCTTTAGCAGAGTCTTTGCGCGATACGCGGACCGTGGTAGTGGTACCTTTTACGAGCTCACCGGCAATACCAATAATAGCCGAGCGGGCACTGACGCCGGCTTGAGCTTCGGCTTCGTTAAGCGCCTTATCACAGTTGTCGACCACACCGGCAATGTCAGCGATAGCACCAGCTTGCATATCGTTCAAACCTTGATGCTGGCGGCCAACACCGATGATTTTGATACTGCCGTCGTCTTGCACTTCGCCAACCAGCGCCTTCACGAATTCGGTACCGATATCAAGCCCTACAAGATACTGCTCGCCCTTCTGGCTTTTGGTACGCACATTCGAGGCGGTGGACTTAGCTTTATCTAGTGAGGCTTTAGCTACGGATTGCCCGACGCTTTTAAATTTTTCAAGCATAATCACTTTATAGTATACCATTGTAACGCTAATAAAAACGGCTGAGGGAAAGCTTAATTTTCCACAATGAAAGGGATTCTTGTTTGTCGTCCCCGGCTTGACCGGGGATCCAGACAGAGTGAGTTGACTTTCTGGATTCCCGATCTGGTCGGGAACGACGGTGGAGTTTACTGTAGAACAGCTTTAATACGGCGAATTCCAGCTGAGGAGGCTTCCTCTTTAATGATTCTAAAGCGCTTACCGCCCTCAGCTAATTGACCGGTATGGTCAACGTGCGGACCACCACAGATTTCAAAACTAAAAGGCTTGTCATCGCCATCGGCCTGCATTCGGTAGACTTTCACCACGTCGCCATAGCGGTCACCGAAGGCGCCGAGTACGTGCAGGTCATCTATAGCGTGTTTGGTGGGGTGCTCTTCCCACGTTACTTTCAGGTCTTTATCGATCTGCTCGTTAACCATGTCTTCGACTTGTTTGATCTGTTCGGGTGTCATCTTTTCAGGGTGGCTAAAGTCGAACCGCAAACGTTCTTCGGTAATGTTAGAGCCATGCTGGATCACATGGTCGCCCAGCACTCGGCGCAAACTCTCATACATTAAGTGGGTGGCAGTGTGATACTTTTTGTGCTGCTCGGTCTGACCACCCAAACCACCTTTAAATACGCCTTTGGCTGCCGTTTGTGACTTAGCGCGCTGTTCTGCCATTTTTTCGTCAAACTCAAGGTGCCAAGTTGGGTCAATAATAAGATTTTGCATTGCTGCTGATTCAACGCTCAGTTCTGGCGGGAAACCGTAGGTATCATAGAGTAGAAAAATATCTTCGCCGGTAAAAGGCCTTGGGTAGGGTATATCGCCGCGATCGCCCATTTTTTCAAAAGCGCCGGGCTCGTACTTCATTCTTTCAAGCTGCTGCAGGCCCTTGCGCAGCGTTTGACGAAAGGCTTTTTCTTCTTTGATAAGTACGGCTATGACTTCGTCACGCCTGGTAGCAACTTCGGGATAATCATCTTTATACAGATCAGCAATAACCGGTACAATCTGCTCCATAAAGTTCTGCTCGACACCAAGTTCGAAAGCAAAGCGAATCGCCCGGCGCATCAGCCGGCGCATTACATAGCCTTGCTCTTTGTTGCTGGGCACAATACCGTCCACGGCCAGGAAGGTAGCTGCCCGCAAATGATCGGCGATCACCCGCATACTTTCAGTGTGGCTCTCATAACTTTTGCCCGAAATAGCTTCTAGCTTTTCAATGATTGGCTTAAGTAAGCTGATCTGGAAGACATCAGGGCTATTGAGGCTAGCGGCGGCGATGCGTTCCAGACCACCACCGAAGTCAACATTGCGCTTAGGCAGCTTTTCAAAACCTTGCGCTCGCTTAACATATTCCATAAATACGTTGTTCCCGATTTCCATATAGCGGCCACAGTCACAGTTAGGATGACACTGCGCACCGTACTTGGGATCGTGTGTTATAAAGTCGAATTCGTAGAATATCTCGCTGTCTGGACCGCCGGGTTCACCCTCAGGCATATCGCTGATTTTGCCAGCCCGGCACCACCAGTTTTTGCTGGCGTCATAAAAGAATATTCGACCGCCCTGCATTCCCTTTTCGCTACCATCCGCTTCAGAGCCAAGCTCAACTTGCTTTGCCTCTATATCCTTATCAGCAAACAATTTCTGCCAGATTTCGGCGCTTTCGGTGTCTTTAGGGATATTATTGGCCTCATCACCTATGAAACACGTCACGTACAATCTTGATGGTTCGAGTCCTACCTGGTCCACCAAAAACTCAAAAAACCAGGGCAGCTGCTCTTGCTTGAAGTAATCGCCCAAACTCCAGTTGCCGAGCATTTCAAAAAAGGTGGTATGCCGGTTATCACCGACTTCTTCGATATCTTGTGCCCGCAAACAGGTCTGCGAATCGGTTAATCGTACGCCGTCGGGATGATCTTGCCCCAACAGATACGGTAACAACGGCTGCATACCCGACCCCGTAAACAGCGTGGTTGGATCATTCTGCGGCACCAGTAGAGCTCGCGGCACTACCTTATGCCTCTGCTGTTCAAAGAACTCTAAATACTTTTTGCGGATATCTTGCGCGGTCATTTCACTCATTGTAACAGAGGTGAATACTTACACAAAGCCGGGATACCTATTATTGACAAATCATTCCTCTAATGCTATACTATAGATACGTTCATCTGAGCGTGAGACACTGTTGTGTCCGCACCTTTTAAGGAGTTACGTTGAGAAAACTGCTGACAGGAATTGGTGGGCTTTTGCTCGTCATTTTCTTTCTGGGCAGTATGCCATTCCTTATGGCGTATGCCTCTCACCACTGACAAAGCGTTTCGCTAGTACCTATCGTTAGGAAGGAAGCACTTATGCAGGAGCAGTACGCTAGGCAGCAAAGCCCTTGGGCTCGCTTCATACTACGGGCAGTCATCGTGGTCGCCTTCTTCGTCGGTCTCGTGCTGATTTTTCGCACCGATGACGGAGCTCTCGGCCCCTTGATCGGCTTCATACTCATGATGCCCTGTTTACTCAAGTTCGTGAAACATGGCAGCCAAAGCAGCAAACGGTGACACCCGCTCCACAGATGAACGATCCTCCGAGGACACTTCGAGTACGACTCGTCTGAAGTGCCGGAGGCAAGCCGTGAGGTTACGTGATCGAGAAATAATTCGCCAAGTGGCGAACCCCTTTCTCTCACTGTTATACCCCACGGCTTTCTCATTTGACATAAATGTGTTTTAATGGGTAACAATGGCATTGGGACCTCACAGCGACGTGATACCTACGCCGCACTTGCAAGACGAAGTAATCAATCATGGTTCCGAACTGGCAGTAGCGGACAATGCAGCTATGGGAGCGCTTCCGGGAGAAGTCTCGGTCAAGGTCGAACAGGCCGGCCAGCAATCCGGACGCTGGCACCGTCTGGGACGGCTAGCCTGTAAAACCGGCGTCGCAGCCATAGCAATAGCGCTGCCGCCGGCAGCAGCTGTTACGGCGCTTGAGGTCGCTCCACCCGCACATATATCCACGCCGATCGCCGGAGCAAACGTTACTAGTAAGCTGGAGTTAGGGCACGATACCAATACGGCTACCATTCTGGCTACGACGTTCCACAAGCATAGCCAAATCAGTTTCGGACCGATCGATGTGGGGGCCGATATTCGGTTCGACTATAGCAGCATGGGCGCGGACAACCTCGACTCGCAAAGCCTGACCACGATTATCCAAGACTTTTCCCACCCCAAATCCATACAAGATCAGATTACCACTGAAACGCGGGCACACTATGAGAGCGCCGCCGGTACAGCTTTCGGGGTGACGGCCGGCTTAGAGGGTATTGGCCTTTTGGCGGTAAAGCGTCAACGACGCAAACACGGAGAGCTGTCGTCCGAAGACCAGAGCCTTGTTAATGAACATTTCAAAATTCCACGCCGGCTGGGTTATGCCGCCGTAATTGCCGCCAGTGGTAGCTTGCTTGTCGCGCCAGTCCATACCCTAGCCAACGGCAATACCAAAACCGTTATCGAGAGTGATAGTCTCTTGGAAAGTATCGGCCTATCCGGCGTGAGCATCAGTGGTTTGCCAAACCAGCTGCGTGAACTATTCGAGCCGCAGCTGGCAGATTACTTGCAACGCGAAGACGAGTTTTATAAAGCACAAGAAACCAGCTTTGCCGCGGCCTTTGCCGAACGATACGGTACTGCACCGCTCAAGAAAAGCTCGGACATCAAGCGGATCATTTTCGCGGACGATTTACAGGGTCAGGAAGGGCCTGCCCGGATTGTCGGTGACGCCGCCCAAGCATATAATGCCGACCTTATTGTCATTGGCGGCGATACCACTACCTCAGGCAACAGTTTAGAAACATTTGAGTTAAGCAGTCTGCACGACCACGCCGGCAACGTGCCGGTACTCATTAACCGCGGCAAGCACGACCCGGACGTTGAGGATCTTAAAAAGATGGTTAAAGGCTATGGCAATTTCCATGTAGCGGATGGCGACGCGCACGAAATAGGCGGCATCAACATCATGGGCTTCAATGCCCCGACCAGTATCACCTTGAGTGGCGTCACCCAGATTGTTAACCCTGATTTTTCTAAAGAAACTGCCGAGCAGGCGACCGAATCTTTAACTAAACAAGTCGTCGACAAGGCCTGCACTTCCGACAAGAAAGTCATCGTAACGATGCACGACCAGCTCATTGGTACGCCGCTAGCCGAACGGGACTGCGCAAACGTACCGCTAGTATTGGCCGGCAGAGAGTATACGGTACAACCGATCATGCAATATAGCAATACTACCGAACTGGTCAGTGGCAGCACCGGTGGTCACACTAAAGATGGTGGCCTGGAAGTTTATAATGCCATTCATAGTCCGGCTACGTTCTTCGAGGTAACCATCAACACGAAAACTCAAGAATTTATTTCTGCTGACCTCATAACCGAGAGTGCTTCGCCCGACACGTCAGTAGCGATCGATAGTTCCCTGCCCCTTAGCCCAGCCAAGTCATTGGCTACCGCCAATCAACTAATGGCTAATCTGAAAAACTCCGATTAGCTAACGACCCTATCAGTCAGGACCCTCCGCCTGCGGGGAATAGTCAGTTATAACAGTTATGCTAGACTATATCTAAGACTTACCTTGCTATGATCAAGCGCGCCAAAATTAGAAAACAAAAACTGCAGCCGGCAGGTTTATTAGCAGCATTAATAGTTATCGGGATCGTGGCGGCCTTTGGCATTCACGCCATATTTTTCTCGCACGCCGCAACATCCCCCGCAGCCACGATCGAAGCTGAAAATGGCACCGTTGCAGGTACGACTGCCAGTATTACCGACAGTTCAGCTTCTGGCAGTAGAGCGCTTAGATTTGGCACCGCCAAAACAGCTACTACCCTTAAGTTAATGCCCCTGGGCGATTCAATTACTTACGGGGTTAACTACTCTTCCGAAGGTTTTACGGGCGGCTACCGCACACCACTGTGGCAGCAACTGGTGCAAACTGATGGTGATAAGATTGACTTTGTGGGCTCCAACAGTGATGGGCCATCGAATTTAGGCGATAAAGACAACGAGGGTCATCCGGGCTGGTGCATGGATGCAAGCTGCCCTGGCTACGATGACATGACCGCCCACATTGATAGCTGGCTCAGCACCTACAAGCCAGATATCATTCTGTTACACGGCGGCACGAATGACTTAAACGTCGGCGGCTATAACGGTGCCCAAACGGCCACTCACCTAGATACGCTGCTCGGGAAAATCTTTGCTGATCTACCTAATACGCACGTGGTGGTAGCTAAAATTATCAGTATTCACCAAGAGCCGGCTCAAGATAACGAACCGGCATACATTAGTGCCATACCAGGAGTGGTCAGCAAATATCAGTCTCAGGGACGCAATATCCAAACTGTCGATATGTCTAACTTACTCAACTGGTCGAGCGATTTCAGTGACAATTTTCACCCCAATATTCAGGGCTACAATAAAATGGCCAATGCCTGGTATCCGGTAGTTAAAGCGCTCTACCAGTCGATCGAATTGGGTTCTTAAGCAACGATACCGCCGCCGACTACCCGCTCCCCCTCGTAGAGTACGGCTGATTGGCCCGGGGTAATAGCTCGGACATCGTCGGTAAGTTTGAGCTGCACGGTTTTATCGCTAACACTTAGGTCGCAATCGACGAGCGCCGCTCGGTAGCGGGTGCGGACTTGTAGTTTAGTGCCGGTTTTTGGTGTCCCGTTAATCCAATGCACACTAGTGAGCGTAAGCTCCTTTTGCCATAGGCGGTCATCTTGCAAATCGGTCGTTACGTAGACTTCGTTTTTAGCCATATCTTTGCCGACGACGTAATAGGGCAGACCTCCGCCGACACTCAAGCCATGGCGTTGGCCAATGGTGTAGAACAAAGCGCCGTCATGCTCGCCAATTACCGTGCTGTTTTGATCGACAATATCGCCGTGCGGTTGCTCCCCTAGTTCTGCCAATAGAAATTCTTTGATGCCTACTTTGCCCACAAAGCAAATGCCTTGGCTATCTTTCTTTTCGGCAGTAGCCAGGCCTAGTTTCTTCGCCAAGGCCCGCACTTCGGGTTTCTTGAGCTCACCAATCGGCATGAGGCTTTTGCGCAGCGCTGCCTCGGTTACCCGATACAAAAAGTATGACTGATCTTTATTGGGATCTAAACCAGTTAGTAGCTGGCCGTCTTTAATTCGGGCGTAGTGGCCGGTGGCAATGAGATCGGCTCCGTCCTCGAGCGCAGCATCCAAAAATAACTTAAACTTTACCTCTTGGTTACACATGATGTCCGGGTTAGGCGTAATGCCGGCTTTGTAGCCCTCCACCATGTAATCCACCACCTTTTGGCGGTATTGAGTTTCAAAGTCATACATTTTAAACGGTATGCCCAGCTGCACGGCTACGCGCTTAGCATCCTGGTAGTCTTGCTTCCAGGGGCAAACAAAGCCTGGTAAATCCTGGCTCCAGTTTTTCATATACACGCCCGTAACGTCATAGCCTTGCTCTTTGAGCAAAGCGGCGGTAACGGAACTGTCGACACCACCTGACATACCCACAAATACTTTTTTTGCCATATTATCTATATTTTAGCAAAAAATTGCGCTGCTGGCTACTGGGGAGCGTTGCGGGCATCATCGAGCTGTTTACGAATAGTGTAGAGTTCGTGCCGGCGACCGAGCCAGAAGGCAGCGAATAGAAAAGGAATAACTATCAGGCTAGGCCACCAGATAACAATGGTTTTGGTAGTGCCGCCACCCGTACTAGCAGCAGTACCCGTACCGTTCGTACTTTGGATAGCACCATTGGCTACGCCAACTAATTGTAAAAAGCCGGTGGTACCGTTTTTGTCGGTGGCTTTTATGACCACTTGGTAGGTGCCGGCGGTTTTATAGATGTGCTTAAGCGTTACGAGCCCCGTGGTAGCCACACTTTGCAGGTCGGGTGAAGTGCCATCACCCCAGTCAACACTAAGCGCGTAGGGCCCAGTGCCGCCACTGAGCGTAATTGGCCAATCAAGCTCATCGCCTGGGTTGGCACCACGGCGGGCATAATCACTACTAATACTTACCCGCGAATTGAACTGTATGAACTGCGCGTCATTAAACGTTACCCGTACGGTGTTAGAATCCGGCCCCGCCTGATCGAGCGCATCATACACCCGCACTACAATATCATTGGCACCACTAAACAAGTTCACCTGTAAACTGTAACTTCCCTTTTGGCAGACCGTCGAACCGATAAATACATTGTTGCTAAAAACCTTGATGAGCAAACCAGTCGTACACAGGCCGCTCACCGTGATCGGCATAGTCGTCACCGTAGAACCATTAGCAGGGGTAGAGATAGTGGCTGCCTTGTCGGGTGGAGTGCTCGAAATAGTGCCTTCTAGACCGATGGAACCGCTTTGGGGATCAGATGGATCAGCGGCGTGCGCCAACGGTGTCGGCGCCAGCAACAACAGTAACATAGACACCACGATTGCTCTTCGCAGTTTTAACAGATGGCTTTTGGTCTTTTGCATATAAAATCCTACTATAACCATAAGCAAAAACTACTTAAATAACAAGCTTGGGCGCGGTGTTAGCGACGGCGGCTCTTGCGTTGGGCGCGGCGGATGACGCTACGGTTGTAGTTGCGGATCATGCGGGGGAATACGAAGATCAGGAACAAGATAAGTAGCAGTACGATGACTACTAGCAAGATTACACCACCCGGAATAACGTAGAAGCTCGTGCTGCCGCTTAGCAGCTGACCGTCGCTGCCATACCCAAAGTTACCCTCGATAGTGTATTTACCAAACGAACCAACCTTGTCTAACCCCACCGAAAACTTACGGATACTATCTGGCAGCACATTTCCCCGCGGATCAGTGTTGTTGATTTCATAAGTAGCGAGCACTTTAGAGCCTTTTTTCAGCTGAACTTTACCAAAGGGTTGTTCCTGCACATCACCACTATTTTGAAAACGCGCTACTGCCGAGAGATTTTTGTTACCGGTAAAAAATGTACGGGCATGATCATTCTGAGCAGCCTGAAAGCTAGCCAGACTGACTTTTTCTACTAAGTTACCTGGAACTGTTACTAAAATTAATGACGCAACACTCGCTGATAGATTAACGTTTTTATCTCCGCTCGTGTTTGATGGTGCAAATCTTACAGCCCCATAGTAACCGCCAGCCGTAGCATTGTTAGGTATACTAATTTTGACTTGAACAGCTTGTTGCTCATTTGGCTGCAAGGTAAATGTACCATTTGGAACGGTTGCGTATTGCTTAAGGCCATGTTCTGGAGCATTTTTACCATTCAAAAGAAGGACAGGTTGACCACTTTCATTAGCATTGGCCGTAAAGTCATTAATTATGGTTTGGAGATTTTCAACAGCGTTAGAAATGTTTTGCACATATACGGTCACATTTTGGCTCTCCCCAGACTTTACAGTCAAATCCGTACGCACTGGTGAAACTTTGTATCCATTTGCGCCGTTTGATGAAGATGCCGAATTAGAATTAGCCGCTGATGCTACTCCGCTCAGTCCACCCAAAACAACAGCAAGACTGGCTCCAAATAGTGCCACCAATTGCGGAATTTTTTTCATGTTTGCCTCTTTTACTTAACTGGAATTATGGTAACAAACTGCTTACGATTTGCCAATTCATTAAATATCAAAAACTTCCCGTACCGGTATAAGTAATAGTAGAAACGTACACCCCCGTAGCTTGATCCTTAGGAACGTTGGCTATGTAACTGACGGTGTACTTGCGATAGTCTTGACTGGTCGTCCCGCTAGCTATAATATCTCCATTATTAAAAAGGTACTTATTAGGCACATCATAATTAGTGCTAGGAGTGCCACTACCCGGCCCCACAGGATCTGCTCCTACCGTCGGAGAAGTATTCGCCCTTAGGTTAATGCCGAATTGGGCAGTACCAGGTCTAGAGACATCAGGATTAGCAATAGCGGGAACAACATTATTACCAGAAGTTAGCGTATTGCCACTCATCTGTACGTTAAAGCCATTTGGCGCATTAGTATATACCACAAGTTGGCTTTCAGCGCTTTTAGTTGTCGTAGCGCTTAACTCGCCCAGATTAAGATAGTCGCCGTTTGCAGCACTACAATCATAGTTATTAATTGACACTGCTGAGCATAGGACAATATATGGCGGCACCTTGCTGCTAATCGTTAACCCATTATTTATAGAGAAGGCTAGACCACCAAAGTCGATCGCGGAACCGCTACCATCATCTGAAGCATAGGTAGTCAGGCGGGGGTAGTAGGATCCTATTGAGCTAGGGTTTACTACATTATTAAACGTTAAGCTCACAGGCTGAGGCGGAGTTATCACAGAAGGAGTGCGTGTTAATAAGATAGTATTGACACTCGTATTAGCTACGCTGAAATCAGTAATACCTGTTTGGCTACTTAAAGTAACGTTCGATAAATCAAGCCCTGTCGGGACAGTACAAGCATCATCTTGCACTGGTGTATTCGCACACACCTCGATTGTGAGCGAACCTATCATAGTGTTTGTGTTAACGGTAAAAGAGGTGACGTATTGAGTCGTTGCGCCAGGTACGGCGCTTAATATTTGCCAAGATCTATTAATAAGCTTGTCAGCATGAGCATTTAAAACAAAATACAAGCTTGGCACTCCCACAATGAGAAGTGCCAAGCTAACGAGCAGAGGAGTCCGGAGAAGATTAAAATTTACTTTACGCACTCAAGCCATTATATCCTGCTTAAGTTTAGAATGTACCGGTAGCGACGTAATTCAGTGCTGTAGTATAGATACCCGCATCAGTGGTGGTAGCTATATCGCCCAGGAAGATAAAGCTACCAGTTACTGAAGTGACGGGGGTACTTGAAGTCATTACTGAACTACCACCAGCACTGTTTGTTCCTGTAGAGCTATCATCGTTAAAACCAAACCGCGAAGTACCAGAGTATGTACCGGTGCTCAGTCCGGCTACTGCACAGTTATTTGTACTTACTGAATCAGCATAGGTAGCATTAACAGTTAGGGCAGAGCTAGCATTTTTATCGGCACACATACCGAACTGTTCGCTACCAGTTGATAGGGCCGCAGCAGTCGAGCCCGTACCTGTGATCGTATTTACGCTAGGGGAAGTATATGCAGGACAGTTTGTAAAGTTAAGGGTTGCCGCCCGACATAATGTAAGGCCTCTCATGACTACCGAGACGCCACTAGATGCATTGGTAGCCAATGTAAACTTAGCATTAGAGTTGACATAGGCATTTGATGTACTTAAGGCACCTGTAGTAGAGTCACCTAAGGTAAGGCTAGCCGGGGTACCGCATGAAGTCTGAAAGACACAGAAAGATAGAGTTTCAAACACTTTAGCTGTAATACTGACCACATCAGCGGTACTCAGAGCTATACCACCGAAGTCTAGTACAGTTCCGGGGTTTGTCACTGAAGTATAGTTGTTTGATTGAGCAGCATATGTGTAGATACGAGCATAGAATGAACCAGTAGTACTTGGGTTGGTGACGCTAGCTATCGTAAACGAGACTGCTGCAGCTGAGTTGAATGAAGAGCCCGAGATGACAAGGTGGGCAGTACCCTGGGTTAATGTCCAACCTGAAGTACCGGTCTGTGAAGATAGGGTTGCACTTGATCCAGAAAATCCTGTTGGTAATGTACAACTGTCACCATAGATAGGTGAGGTAGTACAAAAGTCTATGTCAACACTTTTTATGATGCCTGAAGCAGACTCTGTAAATCCAACAGTATAAGTAGTTGATGCGCTTACTACCGAAGAGCCAATGGTAATACTTCTTGCCGTGACTTGTCCATAGGCAGCAGCGGAGCCAATCCATAGCATAGGCAAAGCAAGTGCGAAAGTCACAACAGCAGCGGTCGTCAAACTTAGAGCAGCAGACGCTTTGCGGAACAAGTGCTTCATCTCTGTTATTTCCTTTTTGGTTTATATGTTAGTTTGTTTAACTATGGCGCTATTGTAATACGCTTATGCTGTTCTGACAAGTATTTTCTTGTGATTGTGATCACACGGCTTGTGCGTCATTAGTAGGTGGCGGTGGCGACGAGGACGTGGTTGAAGGTGTAGGTACCTCCAGGAGTGACGCTACTAATGTTAAAGATGTAGCTGATGGTGTAGTCAGTTTCACCAGAGCTTTTACTGGAGCTGGCTATAGCGTCACCATTGACGTATTTATATTGGTTGGCCGTGTTATAGCCGCTAGCCGCCGTGCCAAAGCCGAAAGTGTTGTTGGGGTTTTGAGATGGATCAGCGCCAAACGTGGTCGGGCTGGTGTTTGCTACCAGGTTAATGCCAAACTGTTCGCTCCCAGAGCTAGAGGCGGTAGGAGAGGTAAGGTTGTGCATGGTGTAACTACCGTTTTTAGGTGGGGGCGAGGCATTTACTACCGTGTAGCCACTAGAAAGATAATCTTTCACTGAGAAAGTTGCGGTCGTGGTAGCAGTTGAGCCGGTGCTCAACACGCCTAAGTCAGTATTAGTATTGGTGACCAAGAATTGTAGGTATGGTGTGCGGTCGGTGTTAAAGCCACCTTGGGCTTGGTAGTTGGTGCTTTTAGTGTTACCCACTGCCGTCTCACCCGCCGACTCTTTAGCACAGTAATTAGTCGAACAAACATTGAGGGCGCCACCACTTCCAAAAAAGACTTCATTCACTTGGTAGTTGGTCGATGAAGATTGGGCAGCACTAGCCAAACCAATAGTGCTACTACTGATTACTAGGGCTATCAAAAAAACTCGCCGTATTTGTTTCCACACACGCATGGCTCTGCATATTGTAGCCCGATGCCCCCTTGTATAGCAATCCGTTTACGCTTTTACAGAAGTTCTAGTATGATAATAAGGATAAGCTTTTAGCTGCCATGGACGATAAAACCAACAATAACGATAGCCTAGAGACCTTAGAGGGTAGTAGTACCGTAGTAGATAGTAGTGCCCCTGCCACTTCTAGTGCTGCGCCCATTAGTAGCGGCGACACTGCTTCTCCCGTCAGTTCCCTTACCCCGCCGCCAGGTACACCAAAGCCAAAGCAACCCTTTCGTTTTAAAGGCTTCTTGCGGCGGTTCAATATATATCTATTGCTATTTTTGCTAGTCGTCGTGTTAAGTGTGGTCATTATTATCGTTGCTTACCTGCATAGTAAAGGCGCGAGCAGTAGCAATAACAATAATGGCTCCAGCCAAAGTTTGTCGGAATCTGCACTGAAAGATCTGGCCAACAGCTCAGCAAATGTGGGTAGTTCTGGACAAGTACTGAATGTACAATCGAATGCCGTCTTTGCCGGTACGGTACTCGTACGTAGTAGTCTACAGGTAGCCGGCGGCCTGCAAGTAGGTGGCAGTTTATCGTTGGCTGGACTTACTGTATCGGGCAATAGCGTGTTTGATAGCCTTCAAGCCAACAAAAACCTTACCGTGCTAGGCAATGAAAGCGTTGCCGGCACGTTTACCGTCCAAAAGAGTTTGGCAGTCAGCGGTGGCGGTAGTTTTGGAGGTGCTTTGTCAGCGGGACAAATTACTACCGGTAATCTACAGATTAGCGGTGACTTAAACCTCACTCACCACATAACAGCGGGCGGTTCTACCCCTTCTCGGAGCAATGGTAATGCCCTAGGTAACGGCGGTACCAGCACCGTGGTAGGGAGCGATACGAGCGGCACGCTTAACGTCAACACTGGCACCGGCACCTCAGCCGGATGTTTTGCCACCATAAACTTTGCCGCCAAATTTAATGCCACACCTCACGTCGTGATAACCCCCGTTGGCGCTTCGGCTGCCGGCATAGCGTATTACGTGACTCGCACCACAAGCAGCATGAGCATCTGCACCGCTTCAGCTGCACCGTCTAGTTCTAGCTTTGCCTTCGACTACTTAGTACTCGACTAAACGTCCAAAAAGACCGTTACATGGTCCGCCTTGACGTGCATAAGGCCACCAGAAATGCGGATTTTTTGCTCGCCGTGCAAACCCTGAATCACTAACTCACAAGCATTTAAAAGCGTAATAAAGTTGTGGTGCTGCGGCAACACATCAAAGGGACCCGTATCGTTCTCGGCGGAAATGCTATGAGCCGGTTCATCAAAATACGTCTTGTACGGGGAATAGACTTTGAGGTCCATCTGCGGCTGGCTGCCGCCCTTCGCCTGGGGGCTATGAGTAGCGGTAGCGGCTTGCATGGCGGCTTCGGCTTGTTTCTTATCCATAAGTAGCTGTCCTAAACGATGATCTCTTCGATGCCTTTAAGCGTTTCTTCGCGGGTGAAGCTCTCGCCTTTATAGGGGCTCTGATCTTCCACGACGTGCATATGTTGCGAGAAGTAGTTGATGAGTTTTTTGGCCTTAGCGTACTCGGAGCGATCCACGGCCGAGAGTTCGTTTTCACCAATAATCGCAATGATACCTTTGAGTGATTCATACTTTTGCAAGAGTGCTTGAACCTGCACGCTTAAGAGATAGTGTCGTTCACCCACAATGTCAGGGCTCAACAAACTGGAGCTAGTACGGGTCAGGTCCACTGCCGGGCGGATGCCCTGCTCGGCCACACTACGACTGAGCACAATGGTGGAATCTAATTCGTGCTGGATCATCTGCACCGCCGGGTCACTGAGGTCATCGGCCGGTACATAAATGGTCTGCACGGCGGTAATAGAACCGTTTTCGGTTGAACTTAACCGATCTTGCAGACTCTTAACATCGGTGAATACGGTTGGTTCGTAGCCACCTTCTGAAGGTACTTGATCAAGCACCGAGGATACCTCGTTCTTGGCCTGCACGTAGCGGTACATATTATCAGCAAAAAAGAGGATGTCCTTGTGCTGGTCATCACGGAAGTATTCGGCCAATGTTACGGCGCTTAAACTAACCAGCGAACGCTGCACCGGATTTTGGTCCATTTGTCCAAAGAACATACAGGTACTTTTAAGTAGGTCACGCTCTTTAAGCGTTTCGTACAGCTCGTGACCCTCACGGATACGCTCACCAATACCGGCAAAAAAGCTGAGGCCGCCACCGCTTTTAGCAATGTTATAGATAAGTTCCATGGTTAGCACCGTTTTACCGACACCAGCACCACCGATAATGCCGATTTTACGGCCCTTTACGAACGGCGTAAAGAAGTCAATTACTTTAATACCGGTCTCTAAAATCTCCGGTTTCGTGGCGGTAAAGTTTACGCTCGGCGGCGGTAATTTAAAGATATCTTTGCGCGGCAGGGATGCGTCGATGGGCCCTTGACCGTCAATAGGCTGCCCAAGTGCATTGACCACTCGGCCAATCATGGCATCACCAATAGGAATGGTAATACTTTGACCGGTGCCCCGCACTGCCATGCCCTTTTGTAAGCTGCGCTCGCCATATAAGTTTAGACATAATGCTGTCCGACTATCGCTCAGCGACTGGACGAGTAGCGGAGTTTGGTGGTCGTTTTGCACCAGCAGCACTTCGTTGACTGAAGGTGCTTGTTTGTCAAACTCCACTCGTATCAGCAGATCTTTTAATGAACGAATTACTCCCTCCATTACGCTGCTACCTTTCGAAGACCATTGACGATTTCCTTAAGGCGTTCATCGGCCACATAGCGGCGGGCCCGGTTATAGCCGGTGTGCAAATCGGTGGCCGTATCGGTGGCCCGTTCCTTGGCGACGGACATCGCTCGGAAACGGCTGGCATATTGGGCAAGTTTGGAATCAAGGATGGTTTGGGTCAGCGAAATCTGAAGCATGGACTGCTCCAAGTGGGCAATCACGGCATAAGTACTGGGTTCAAAAATGTAGGTTTGCTCGCTAATAATCTGGCTGTCATGGGTCACCTTTTTACCAGCTTCCTGCACCGCTTTATTGAGTTCGATTTTTTTGATGTCTTGGACCATGAGCGACACATACGCTTGATAGAACACTGTCGTAGTTTTGTAGCGCTCGACTTGGTGGATTAAAGGCGTGACGTTAATATTGGTGTCGCTGGCGGGCATTTTGAAATACTTTTGGAACGTCACTCCGGCCTGCGTAAGCTGGACGGCACCGTGGTGACCAACGATGATGATATCTTGCTTTTTAGGGTCATAGCTCTCCAGCATCCAGTTAATGAGCTTTTGGTCGATATCACCACTAAAACCACCCTCGGCCGTGATGGCGATAATTAATTCTTTGTCGATCGCCTCGGCTTCGGCAGTTCGACCATAGCGGAACATTCTATCTACCCTTAGCTGCTGGTAGATGTTCCAGAGCTCGGCAAAGAAGGCTTGCGATGCTAATACCTGGTTTTTAATCTGACCGATGCGCAGGCTGGCTATGCCTTCAAACACCGTCGTTAAGTTCACGATGGTGTCCATAGCAGCGGCATCCACCGCGATGTCTTGGGGACGTCTCATCGTTTTAACTCCACTTGGGCGTGCTTGCGAAGTTCGTTGCGCACCGCTTCATACTCTTTGTCTTCTTTCACCTTAGCTCCAAACTCGTTGGCAGCAGCCTTAAGGGCTTTCATGTCGAGTACTTCGTTTTCGGCACTGTTCAGGATAATATCAAGCAGCAACACCTGCGCAGTAAGGCTGTAGGTTTCGCTGGGAGTCTGATTGAGCAGCTCATAGAGTCGCTTGCCTAACTGCAAGTCTTTTTGGGCGGCCAGAGCCAGTTCTGATCCAAAGTGTGCGAACTCTTGCGCCTGGTGGTAAGCATTGAGCGCCGTAACGACTTGGGCGGCTAGCTGCTTTTGGCGATCACTCTGGCCGCGGCCACCCACACGGGTGACGCTTAGGCCCGTGTTAATGCCAGGGCGCATAGTGTCACGAAAGACTTTCATATCAAGCACCCACTGGCCATCGGTAATTGACATGATATTGGTCGGTAAATAAGCAGTAATATCACCGCTTGGGGTTAAAACTAGTGGTACGGCGGTCAACGTTTTGTGATTGCGTAGCAATTTACCAGAACGCTCGAGCAAGCTGGAATGCGTGTAGAACATATCACCAGGGTATGAATCACGGCCTGGGCTGGCACCTGAGATAAGCGAGATTTCGCGGTGAGCATGGGCATGGCTGGTAAGATCATCGTAGACCACCATAATGTCGGTATCACACTGTTGCCAGAGGTATTCACCAATCGCACACGCTACATACGGCGCCAGGTAACTCATAATTAACGATTCAAAAACGGTCGAGACAACCACAATGGAACGCTCCATGGCGCCGGCCTCTTTTAAGCGACTGAGGAGCTGATCAACATCGCTGCGCCGCTTTGCTACAAGTGCATAAATCACTACTACATCACTGCCTGCCTGATTCAGAGCCAGCTGCATAGCCAGCGTACTTTTACCAACCTTGCTATCACCTAAAATCGCCAAGCGCTGGCCGCGCACCAGCGGAAACAGCTCGTCGAGCACGGTCACGCCGGTTGCTAACTGCGTGTCTAACGCTTCCCGCTCAGCCAGTCCAGGGGCAGCGTTAAATACCGGCCAAACGCTATCAGCTGCCAGGGGTCCCTTGCCGTCGAGTGGCTCCCCAGTTACTGATACCACCCGGCCCAAAAAGTCTTTGCCGACCTTCACCACCAATTCACTATGCTGGACGACCGCCATCATACCGTTGGCTAGCGTAGTGCTGCCCAAGTGAAGTATTAACACTTGGTCGGGCAATATCTGCTGGACAATGCCTTTACTGCCATCTTCGAACATAACCAGCGAGTGGATGGTGACTGGTTGGAGCCCACTTACCCGCACCAAAAAACTCGTCACGCCAATAACTTCACCGACCGGTTTGCCACTTTTTACCAGACTGTCGAAATGCCGATTGTCGCTCACTTGGTAGCTCCTTCGGCACCATGTATAAGCTTGACCAAGTTAGGCTGTTGATGCTCCAGGTGATTACGTAAGCTGAGGTCATAGACATGGGTAGCAGTGCGGACAACGCAACCAGCCGCCAGAGTGGGTTGCAGCCCAATCCTCACCAATAAATGAGGATGGATATTGCTGCGTAACCAATCAACAATTTTGTTAGTAAAAGTTGGTGAAGGGTCGCTCGCAAAACTTATGGTTATGACCGGAGCATTAGTATCAATGGCCCGCAAATAACGGCTCAGTTGCTGCCGGTGTTCGGCAAGCAGTAGATTAAGTTTGTTGGCTGTAGCAAGTTCTTCGAGCAGACGGCTGGTGCGCGGCAACTCTTCAACTTTATGCGCTTGCTGGCGTAAGCTTGCCTGATGCAAGAAGTCGTTCACGTCTTCAAGTTCACGCTCCAAACGGGCCACATCGGCTGGACCGACTACCGATGTTGGCAAAGCCAAAAAAAGGTTGGTTTCTAACTCAGCTGCCACTCTCGATATCCTCTAAAATGGCTTTTTTGTTAGCTTCTAGCTCACCTAAAATAAACTCTAGCTGATCAGACAGGTCAATTTGGTCACCAATTGCCGTCAAAAGATAGTGGTTAACGATACTTGCCATATCTTGTTCAAAGCGAGCAATCAGCCGCTTTTTCTCGTTTTGCAGTTGGGCCGTTACCTCGCGGCCTAGTACTTGGCGCTGTTCATCAATAGCACTGTTGGTTTTTTGGATTGAGTCGATGGCCAATTGCTTGGCATCCATAATCGATTCTTCGTACTTAGCAAATTCTTCCTGCAGTTTACGCGTAATTTCTGACTTCATATATTCATTAAGCTGCGAGGTCGTTAGTCGCAAGTCTTGCTGCAAGAACATGGCATTCTCACCGATGATCTTTTCGAAGTGCATCCGACCCCGGTTACGGAGTTCTTCGCGGAATTCACTGTTAAAGATATGCTCGACATCATCTTCAGCCGCTTCTATGAGGTCATCATTCTGCGTCGACTTTTTGGGCCCCTGGCTCAAGCGGACCGCCACCCAAACAAAAGCAATACCAACCGCTGCAAGGAGGCTCAAGATTGCTGCCAGCCACCAGATTGTCATGCGTCTCCCACCATCATCCCGCTCATTCTATTTGATCCACTACTGTATTAAGGGGTTAGGTGTTTAGTGCAGTTCAGAGTGAAAAGTGAGCACCGGAATGGAGGCGTACTTGAGGTACGGCGGAATGAGGAGCGGAGCTTTTCGCCTGAAATGTGCAAACACATAATCCCTTATGCTTATAATTTTACTATTAAATAGACTGCAAATAAACCAATAACAAAAATGATAAGACTTGTGAGTATCACTTGTATCAGGCTACGGGTGATAGATCGACGAGCTAAGGGGTTACGCCCCACCGCTACCATACTGCTGCGCACACCGCTAAAGAGCAGACTAGCCGCCACGATGGTTGAGAGTACGAATACTAAAGCCCCCAGATAAAGTCGAGCAGCACTCACCTGCCTATCAGTCACTACCTGGGCGGCATTTTGCAAAAAACCAGGCACTTTAGCCCCGCCTACGGTAGCCAAAGGGTTACTGGTAATAGATATGGCCACCGGAATACTGCCCAGTGCCACCTTTACACTTTTGCCATCATCCGTTTTAACGGTAGTGGTAGCACTGACGTTATGCACGCCGTCGAAGCTCGTGGCGGCCCGGCCGACTACTTTAGCCTGGCTGTTATCAGCCCGCATAGCCACTCCGTCAAGTGAGGATACCGATAGATAGTCACCACTGGAAATGGCACCGTTTTGGTTACTAACCAGCACATTGTAACGGCCGCTGTTCACGACATAGACTTGTTGAGCGGAAGTAGAAGTGGAAGATAAGGTAACCGGTGCTGCGGTAGCCGATACTACCACGCCCAGCATTTTAGCCGTGCCATCGACAGTAGCAGCCACCACTGCGGTCGCATTTTTGTCAGCCGGGCTCACGATCATACCCTGTTGCAGATTGCCGCTAGCCGTATAATTTTGGGCTACTGTCTGTACATTGGTGTCAGCCGCTACCGGCGCAAGGCTCATCATCCCCATGAGCGGCAGGAGTAGAGCAGCAAATATACGGTATAGTTTTTGATATTTGTATTTGAGCATAACGGTTATGCTCTAGTATAACCGGTTTTACTACTTACGCAAGAAGCTGGGCTAGGCTGTCAACCGTATGCGTAAGGTAAGCCGCTGAGGTACCGTGACCGAAGGTAAAACGCAGTGAACTCTGGGCATCAGCCTCAGAAATACCCATGGCTTTGAGCACGTGTGACGGTTCTTCGTTACTAGCGCTACAGGCTGAGCCAGCTGCCGCCATAATACCCCGTTCATCCAGGGCGATGAGTAAGCGTTCGTTATCCTGGCCTGGCAGAGTTAGATGCACGTTATTAGGTAAGCGCTTAGTGCGCGAACCGTTGATGATAACCGGTGACAGCTGCTGCTCTATGGCCTTCAAAAACTGTTGCTGCAGGGTTTGCAGACGTGCCGTTTCGGTATGCCGATCAGTCTGCACGAGTTCGAGAGCCTTTGCCAAACCAATGCAGGCAGCTACATTTTCGGTGCCCGAGCGCAGGCCATATTCTTGGCCTCCGCCATCGACTATCGGCTCTAGCACTAAGCCAGCTCGTACATATAATGCCCCGCTCTGTTTGGGACCATATATTTTGCCACCATTGATTGTTAACAGATCCACTCCTAAGCGGGCTACGTGCAGATCTAGATAGGCAGCCGCTTGGCAGGCATCGCTATGTAAGTAGAGCGGCAGTGTATTGCCTTGTTTTTGGCGCTTGGCTCGAATGGCCTGGATAAGCTGGCCGATCTGACGCAGGGGCTCGATAGTACCGACTTCATTATTGGCGTACATAATGCTCACCAGTACCGTCTGACCATCGATAGATTGCTCGAGTGCCTGTAAATCTACCATACCATCTGCCAACACTGTAGCCTCTTTGTAAGCATAGTGCTTAGCGGCTGCTAACACCGATTCATGTTCGACGGCACTCACCACCATATGAGCATCAGGAAAACGACGCATTATGCCATGAATAGCTAGATTGTTGGCTTCGCTACCACCTGCCGTAAAGACAATTTCACTTGCCCGAGTACCCAGCCAATGAGCGACACTAGCGCGAGCAGCCTGCAGTGCCGCAGCCACTCGTTCAGCCGAACGATACGTGGCTGAAGGGTTATAAAATTGCTCGCTAAAGTATGGCTGCATGGCCTCCAGCACCCGAGGATCAACAGGAGTAGCAGCAGCGTAATCAAGATAAATCGATTGAGCAGTCGCCATGGCAACCGGCCTTAGGCAGCTTGCAGCATACGGTCATACTCACCCGTAATACGCTCGTGGTAGAGTTTGGCAGCCTGGTAAAAATTCCGCAGTTCAGCGTCGTTTAAACGCTGGTAAGAGTTATCGCCTTGTGACTTTAAGATGCCGTTAGGACGAACATCGTAACGGGTAGTAACAATCTGGCGTTGCCCAGTTGCGTCGAGCCATTCTTCGTGCCAAATCCAAGTGTGCTTATCTAAGTTAAAAAATTCGCGGCGATGATTAGCCGGAATAGGTCCAAAGAGCTCACCGCCAATCTTCGCTTCGTGATGCAAAAGATCGCGTTTAAATTGGATGCGTCGTTGGGTTGCCTTATCGGCAGCAGGCAGGAATTTAGGCAGTAAGTTCATAGTCTTCAGGCCTTGCATTCATGATGTTTTCTATTTCCTGACGAGCCTTAGCTTCCATAGCGGCTTGGCTCAGCTCTTCAGGTGTTTGCTCGGTAGGTTGTTCAACTACCGGCGCAGGAGCAACATTTACAACTTGCTCGACCGGCTGTACTTGACGAACCAGTTTAGGTAGAAAACCGTCCACTTCCATCACAATCTGATGGTTTTGGACCCAGGTACTTTCACGTAGCGCTACGAAGGCACTCTGAACCTCTCCCTTCCGGCCAAGAAGGTCTTCACGACTTTCCTGCTGGCGGGCTTGTTCTTGTGACTTGTTACGATAACCTGGAATCATAGTAATATCATTAATTATTTACAAACCGAATAACTGACGCGCATTCTGAGTAGTTGCAGATGCTAAATTGTCGACGCTGTCGCTCCGCAATTCAGCTAAAAATGAAACCACTCGGAACACATATTTCGGCTCATTAATAGTACCACGAAAGGGGTCAGGAGTCAAGAAGGGCGCATCGGTCTCCAGTAGTAATTTTTGCAGCGGAATTTGCCGGTAAACCTGTAACTGCTGTGGATTTTTAGCGAACGTAGCTATGCCATTGACTCCCACGAACAAATCACGCTCCAGAGCCTTTTTAAGATTCTCCATGTTATCGGTAAAGCTGTGTAGCACGCCGCGGATTTTCCCCTGATAATCGTCAAAAATCGGCCAAAAATCATCAAATGCCTCGCGTACGTGGAATACCATTGGCAAATCGTGTTTAAGTGCTAGTTCAATTTGGAATCTGAGCAGGGCAATTTGATCCTGTTTGGGTGAATGTTCATAGTAATAATCTAGCCCGCATTCCCCCACGGCTACTACTTTTTCACTGGTAGCCAGACTCGCAAATTCAGTCTTTAAAGCCTCATTATCAACATAACGCTTAGCCTCATGGGGATGAATGCCGATGGTAGCCCAACAGTGAGCACGATCTTTGACGAAATCAATTGCTAGCTTGCTATCGTCCAAATCACAACCTACACAAAGTAAACGAGTTACGCCAGCTTCGCGCGCATTGGCTACTAAGGCATCACCGGTTAGTTCTGGTGCTTTAGCCCATAACTCCCGGGTAATTTTCTCGCCCGACTGCACGCCAGCCGATTGAATATGACAATGGGTGTCTACAAGTTCCATGGCCTAGCTTATTTTTGGACGTCTTGTTTGGGGAAAAGTGTGCCTTCGATAGGGCGAATGATGCCTTCGCTAAAGACATTGCGAACTTTAGTCGCGGTATCGGGCAAAAAGGGCTCCAGCAGATCGGCGATTTCTAATAAGTTACTAGCCTGGTAAGCCAAGACTTCGCGCAAATGATCTTCGTCGCCATCCTTAGCGATTGCCCAGGGCTTCTCTTCGTCGATATATTGGTTAAGGCCGCGGACTTGTTCCCAAATTTCGTCGAGCGCCCGGTCGAACCGGCACTGATTCAAAGCTTCGTTGTACTGCGCTACATCATGCTCCGAAGGAGGAATATCACCGATAATTCCTTTTTGGTATTTAGTGACCATAGCGGCCGTACGCTGCACGGCGTTGCCAAGCTCGTTAGCTAGCTCGTTGTTATAGGCGCTTTCGAATGCCTCCCAAGTAAAATCACCATCACTGGCGCTGGGAATATGACGGAGGAAGAAGTAGCGAAAGGCATCAACGCCGTATTTTTCGATGATGTCTTTGGGGGCGATGGCATTACCGAGTGATTTGCTAATTTTCTTGCCATCAACATTTACGAAACCATGCACATATAATTGCTTGGGCAATGGCAGGCCCAGGCTCAGCAATATACCCGGCCAAATACCAGCGTGAAAACGAATAATATCTTTACCGATCACTTGAGTATTGGCCGGCCAAAAAGCCTTGAAGTCAGCGTGCTCTGGGTAGCCCAGAACTGTAATGTAGTTCATGAGTGCTTCAAACCAGACATACATAGTCTGTTTACTATCCCCAGGCACAGGGATACCCCAGGCAATCTTCTCCTTAGGACGAGAAATACTAATATCCGACAAGCCTTCCTTAAGTACTGCCAGAATCTCATTGCGCTTACTTTCAGGTACTACCTGGAATTTACCGGACCGAATAGCTTCGTGGATTTGGTCGTTATACTTGGAAAGCTTAAAGAAATAGTTTTCTTCTTCGACGGTTTCGTACGGTCGATTGTGAGCCGGACAAATACCATTGTTTGCCTTGACTTCGGTTTCAGTAAAAAAGGCTTCATCACCAGTGCAGTACCAGCCAGTGTACTTGCCTTTATAAATATCCTTTTCGAGTGCTTTCCAGATGAGCTTAGCGCGGTCTTCGTGCCCTGGGTCAGTCGTGCGAATAAAGCGATCATTACTAGCATTCAGCTCTTTGGCAAGAGCGGCAAACTTAGCGCTAATTTGATCAGCAAAAGCTTTGGGCGTAACGCCAGCTTCAGCAGCCTTTTCGGCAATCTTGCCACCATGTTCATCGGTGCCGGTGCTAAACAATACTTTCAAACCTTGTTGGCGAGCATGACGCGCTAGCACATCAGCTTGCAATAGCTCCATAGCGAAACCAATGTGTGGTTCAGCGTTGACATAAGGAATAGAGGTGGTTACGTAGAAGTTGTCGCTCATTACATTCAGTATAACAGATACGGCTAGCTATTTCAGGAGCTTGCCGACAGCGTCGCGTTCAACATCATCAAGCTCAGCAAATAGTTCAGTGTCATATTTTTCAGATACTTGATAAATATAGTCCTCAAGAGACCTTGGAATAACATGGAAGTGCACGTGATTAACCTTAAGCTGGCTTTGTTTCATAAAAGGCCGGTAGTTTTGTCTCACATCAACACCATCACCTAACTTGCCTAATATCCGTTTTTCCACGAAGAATATCAACTCAAAAATACCCTGTAACTCATCGTTTTGGAGCTCCCAAGGTTTTTCGACATGACGTTTTGGCACTACCAAAAAGTGGCCAGGCACTTTACGTGGATTACTCAAAATAACGCTCGCGTGCTCGTTTTCTTTTAAAACTCGTTCGGTAGGACTACAAAACGGACAATCTTTGTGTGTAGTCATTATTTCCACTCCCGTTGTTGATTCTTTATCTCTTTAGTTTCAAAGGCAGCTGCTAAATCGACATTAAGTCGGTTGCACAGGTCAAGTAACAACCAAAATACGTCAGCTGCTTCTTCGCTAACTTCATGTAACTGGGACTGCGGGTCAACCTTTTGGCCGTTCATTTTGCGAATCGCCTTAGCCAATTCACCCACCTCTTCCACGAGCAAAGTAAATACTTCAGGCACCGTTTCTTTGTCAAAACCCCTTTGCTTTACCAAGTCTTTTATAAGCTGCTGGTAGTCAGGCAAACTAGCTGGTTGCGTATTCATATACTAAGTCTAACAAACCAAACCGCTTAACGTTTTGTTTATAGCTGTTTTCTTTTAATATAGGCGCTAGGACTTGAGGTTCTTGAGATAATTGCACGTTCACAATTCAACCGAGGAACGGAGTTACAGTGCCAACCTTTACCGAAAAGCTACAGGCCAAGTGGGACGAAGGCAAGTTCGTCTGCGTGGACTTGGATAGCGACATTGCGAAACTACCATCTCACATTCTGGCAAAATACTACGATTCCGCCGATGCTCAGCTCGATTTCAATCGGCAAATCATCGATGCTACCAAGGACATCGTCTGCGCCTACAAGCCCAACCTCGCCTTCTACAGAGGTGATCTCGGGAAGAAAACGCTCAAAAAGACCATCCGCTACATCCGAGAAAAGACGTCGAGTATGGTGATCATTCTCGATGCCAAGCAAGCCGACATTGGTAACACCAATGACGGCTATGTCACCGAGGACTTCGAGTACTACGGTGCTGATGCAGTGACGGTACACCCGTACCTGGGCATGGAGGCGATGAAGCCATTCCTGGATCGGAGCGACAAGGGCGTAATCGTGCTCTGTGTAACTTCCAACCCAGGTTCCGAGGAGTTCCAAGATCTGATGGTCGATGGTGAGCCGCTCTATCAGCGGGTTGCTGGCAACGTCAGTAGCAACTGGAACTACAACGGCAACTGTGCACTCGTGGTAGGAGCCACCTACCCCGATGAACTGGAAGAAGTACGGGAGATCGTCGGGGATATGCCTATCCTGATTCCCGGCATCGGCGCGCAAGGTGGTGACCTGGAGAAAACAGTACTCGCCGGGCGCGACAGCAAGAATCAAGGGATGATCGTCAACTCATCTCGGGGCATCATCTTCGCCTCAAGCGGTGAGGATTTTGCCGAAGTTGCACGACGTGAAGCCCAGAAATTGCACGAGGCCATCACAGCCACCCTGGCTGCGGCCTAATTCGAGCTCGCTGAAAGGAACCTTCGTGGATACTTTAGAGTTACTGAGGGATTACGATGCGGTGCTCCAAGATCACCACTTCGTGTACAAGAGCGGCAAGCATGGTCCACACTACATCAACATGGACTCGCTGTTCCCTTTTCCGGAACTTCTTCTCCAGCTCGGGAATGCTCTGGCTCGAGCAAGTGGCTCCAGGAACGATGTCGATACGGTCGTGGGAGCGGCAACCGGTGGCATTCCACTGGCCTATTTCACTGCCCTGGGCATGAATGATGCCTACCTCAGACCCCACCCCAAGGTGGTATGGGCCGACAAGAAGGGTGACGATTTCGTTTTCGAACGAGCGGGATATGCCAATCATCTGAATGGCAAACGCGTGCTCGTGGTTGAAGACCTGCTCAACACGGGTGACACCACCAAGAAGGTCATCGCCCAAGCTCAACTGCACGGTGCGGTAGTAGTTTCGGTATGCGTCGTGTGCAATCGTGGCAGCGAAACGGCCGAATCGCTAGGCGTGCCTCGGCTGGAAGCCCTCTGCAAGGTAGACTTTCAGGCCTTTGCGTCAGAAAGTTGCCCGCTCTGCGAAGCCGCTGTTCCCATCGTGGCCAACATCGGACACGGTGAAAAGTTCCAATTGGAACATCCCGACTACAGCGGGGGCTACACCAAGCTGGCGGCCTAAAAATCTCGTCCTAGGGTTGCCGGTTCCCTGTTTGCTCATCGAGCACACGAATAACCGGCTTCCCATTATTATTCACGATCAATGTAGTCTTGGCATAACCTTTCAAAGACGGCGTTGGTCCAGCCAAAACCGGTTTGGGAAGGATAGACGCCTTTAATTGGCGGCTTTTCGGGGGAGACTACATTGTATTTTTCTAAAAATACGTGGTCTTTATTAAACCAGTCTAAGTTGCCCTTGAGCCACTTCATGGCAATGCGTTTAGCGTCTTCATGATAGCCATAGCGCTCCAAACCACGGAGCACAATCAGTTGTAGCGGTGCCCAGCCGTTGGGATAAGCCCATTGCGTTGGCATACTGCCGATCACAAACTGCCCGACAGGTAATACATCGGTAGTCGCTAGGCCACCCTTGCATTCAAAACGGCGCAGCGCTTTTACTAATGCCTCGGCTTGTTTGTCATCAACCATGCCGGCCCACATCGGGAAGTAAGCCGCTAGACTACTTACGCCACTGCGTTTCTCGCGCTTGTAGTTGTAGTCGTAGTACAGGCCACGCAACTTATCCCACATTAGCTCATTCATAACGGCTTTGCGGCGGGCAGCGGCCTCTTCCCATCGAGCAGCCTCTTGACTGTCACCTAGTTGCTCAGCAACGCGAGCGAAGTCGGTTTCATATTTATAAAGCAAAGCGTTCAAATCTACTGGCAGGTAGTTAAGCGCCTTACGCCCAAAGCGCGGCGTCATATCCCAGCCACTTTCGGCCTCAGCTAAATCGTGCAAGTAGTTAACATCGTAGTACCGACTGAGGCCCTGGAATGCCAAACGCTCGTTGGGTTTAGTGGTGCCCATCCAAACCGTTTCGTATTCTCGTTTGGCGATCTCCATCTGGTCTTTCAGCCAGCTATCGCTTAGCTTGTAGGCGTGATACACATCGAGTATAAAAGTAGATAGGAACGGCGGCTGCGAGCGACCCATTAAGTAGGTACGTGAAGCGTTAGGAATCACCTTAAAGCGAGCAAAGAGGGTGGTGAGATTTTCTAAAATGCCCATGACCAGTTCTTTATGCTCGGCGTCCAGCATTCCCTGCACCATAAAGTAACTGTCCCAATAGTAAAGCTCGTTAAAGTCAAAGCTGTGGTCTTCTTCGTGGGCGGGCACCAAATAGGGTTTGGGTAAGCCAAGCAAACTTTCATCATCCTTAGGGTGAAAGCGTTGCAACTTTGGCCAAAAATCTTGTATGTAGGCCCGGGCAGCAGCAACGTCTTCGGCAGTTAGGTCCCGCTCACTTCCAAAAGAGAAGGGGAGCGCTTTGCTTACCAGACCTTTTGCTTTTTGGAGTTTAGACATATATGAGTAGCCTAGTCTTGTAAGAGGGGTTGGTCAAGTTGCAATTCAGTAAGTATTTGTTCTACAGTGAAAGGACCATTAAACATAAGCATGAACTTAGGAATTTTATGAAACGATCATTAAAAACGCAGCGGGGCTTTGCAGCCATCGAAGCGGTGCTGTTGGTAGTTATTGTCGCTATCATCGCCTTTATTGGCTGGTATGTGTACCACGTTAAGCACACCACCGATAAGCTTTTGACACCGACTTCTAGCACCTCAGCGAAATCGACCGACAACGGCACCGATACTTCCGGTTTACAATCAGATTTAAATAGCATCAATAATTCTCTCAAACAGACGAGTAATGATTCAGTAAGTGCCGACAACGCCCTAAATGACCAGCAGTCGCAGATCAATGTTCCTACTAATTAATCAGCTGACCTTCAGTAAAACAGTTTACAGTCAGCCATGTATCTTGGAGGAGAAGTATGAAAAAAGTTAATTTCAATCGTGTCAGTCTAGCCGCGGGTGGTACATTGGGCGTCTTAGCACTTAGTTTGGGTAATGCCAGCGCCTTATCAGCTGCAGCCGGCGCCTCAACCAACACCGCTGATAGTACGCGACTTCAAACCATTATTAGCTCGGGGGATAAAGAAATTAGTCGCCGTTTAACGAGCCTTAATAATCTATCGACTAAGATTAACGGCATGACCAAGTTAAGTAGTAGCGACAAAGCCAGTTTGACCAGTGAAGTCAATAGCACGATCAGCGGCCTAAACAGCCTAAAGACTAAACTTGACGGCGAAACGACCCTAACAGCCGCCAAAGCTGACGCTCAAAGTATCTTTACTGAATACCGTGTGTACGCAGTTGTGCTCCCTAAGGTAAATTTGGTGCGTGTCGCCGATGACGAACTCGTAACTGAGTCCAAATTAACTGCTTTAGCAACCAAATTACAGACTTCCATCAACACCGCCAAAACTAAAGGTAAGGATGTGACTACCCTGCAAAACGATCTAGACGATCTAAACAGTAAAGTCAGTGCTGCCCAAGCCATCAGTAACAGTGTCGAAGCAAAAGTTTTGGCTGTACAGCCCAGTGACTACAATAGTGACCACACTGTATTAAGTGGCTACCGCGACCAGCTCAAGACTGCTCATAGCGACAATCAAACTGCTGCCACTGACGCTAAAAATATCATTGCTGGCCTGAAATAGTTACCATTACAATAAGGTAGTGCACGACCTCAACCGTACTGCTGTTAGCGCTACCTTGCATTGCTTAGCCGGCTGCTCCATCGGCGAAGTGCTCGGTATGGTTGTAACTACCGCATTTAACGTTAGCAATGCCGGTAACATCATACTGTCGATAGTTTTCGCATTTATTTTCGGCTATGGCTTGAGCATTCGACCGCTCATAAAACACGGCTTGGAACTTAAAAAAGCTCTCCGATTAGCACTGGCCTCAGACACTGCCTCTATAACTACCATGGAACTTGCCGATAATGCCTTCGTACTAGCAGTACCCGGCGCAATCAATGCCGGCCTTAATACGTCCCTGTTTTGGATTAGTTTAGCCCTATCGCTTGTAGTAGCTTTTGCGGTTGCTTTCCCAGTCAACCGCTACCTCATCAGTCGTGGCAAAGGCCACGCGCTAGTGCATGAATATCATTGAGCCAAACCAATAATATCGAGCTCTTTACTCTCTTTATTCGGGTAAGTCCAGGCTGCCTCAAAAAGGTCATAGGCTATATGTCGATCCGGCATAGGGGGTAAACCGGGATCATGAATTATAACTCCCTGCTTATCATAACCCTTAACAATTACCGCGTGCCCTGCATATCCATCTCGACCATTAAGCAGGCACGCATTAACAAGGGCCCGACATAAGGAGCCGGCATCCAGAGCATCGGTTATATCGGCCAAGGTAGGCTCACGCTTTTCTATGGTACCTTCTTTCATCAACCGCTCTGCCCGTTTCCGCTCTACGGGCATATTGGTATGCTTAACCTGCCATTCTCCAACGTCCTTACCGTATTCCCGTATCAAATAATCACCGCCATGTGCCACAAAATCTTGATAATCAAAGAGTGTTATATGCCTAACGTGCAGTCCTTGATCGGCAAACCACAGCAAGGCAGCCGAAGCCCAAGTACCTTTATCTTTTTCGAAGCCGGTTATTTTATCCCATTCTTTATCGGGAATACTGAGTTGGGGTAGAAAATGTTGGCGTACCATACTATATGCCGCCTGCAAACAATGTAGGTCATCGGTTGCATTAGCGACAAAAGGTACCTTACTATCAGTGGCCATGAGCTTATTTTAACTTAAAAGGTTATTTTTGGCGTTTGCGTTTGTTGGGGTCAAGTTCACGCTTGCGGAGACGTAGGTTTTTAGGGGTTACTTCGAGTAACTCGTCATTTTCGATAAAGTCGAGACATTGCTCAAGGCTCAAAATGGTCGGTGGCGTTAGTTGCACCACACCATCGCTCGAGGAACTGCGCATATTAGTCAGATGCTTGGCTTTGCAAACGTTAATTTCCATATCTTCTTGGCGACTATTCAGGCCAACGATTTGGCCGGCATAGACTTTTTCGGCAGGGCCGATAAAGACTTCACCGCGGGCTTCGGCATTTTGCAACGCATAAGGAGTGGTCACACCCGTCTCAAAAGCGATAAGCACGCCATTGCGAAGTTGCTGCAAAGCAGAACCTTCGGGTTGATAACCAATCACCAGGCTATTCATAACAATCGTGCCTTTGGTGTTAGTGAGCAATATGTTGCGTAGACCTAGCAGTGCCCGAGTCGGGAGTTCGTAAACTAATTTCGTGACGCCTTTTGGACTAGCAAATTGCTCTTTGAGCGTAGCCCGACGTTGGCCCAGTTCCATTTGCACGCTTCCCACGTGTTCAGCTGGCACTTCAATAATGAGCTCCTCAACGGGCTCTTTGGTTTGGCCAGCTTCCTGAATAGTCACGACCTGGGGGCGGCCAACTTCAAATTCATAGCCTTCACGACGCATGGTTTCAATCAGCACACTGAGGTGTAATTCACCACGGCCAGACACATTAAAGCCGATACCCTCATCTTCTACGCGCAAACCAACATTGGTTTCCAGCTCTTTGTGCAAGCGATCAGCAATTTGACGACTGGTACTAAATTCACCTTCTTGTCCCTTAACCGGACTGGTGTTCGGGCCAAGATAAATCTTTAGCGTTGGTGCTTCGACTTCGAGTACCGGCAAAGCTTCGGGATTTGTTGCGTCAGCAATCGTTTCACCAATTTGGGCATCGCCAATACCAGTTAGCTGCACGATATCGCCAGCCACACCTTCTGGTACTTCAAACTTACTGACACCATGACTCATGTACACTAACTCAACTTTGGCTTTGGTTTGCGTACCATCCTTTTTGCATAAGGTCACTTGGTCGCCTGCCTTAACACTTCCACGGGTGATACGACCGATCGCATATTTGCCCTTGAAGGAGTCACTCGCCAAAGCAGTTACAAGCATCTGAAATGGCTTATCCAATTCGACGTTTGGAGCCGGTAACTTTTCAATGATCGCATCAAAGATTACCTCTAGATCAGCTGCTTCTGTTGGATCAGCCGGTGGCGTAGCCCAAGCTTTGCCTTCACGACCTATGGCGTAATAAACCGGATAATGCAGTTGGTCTTCGTGCACGGCGAGTTCTAAGAACAAATCGGCTAGCTCATCTTCGACTTCCGCGATACGACTGCCTGGTTTGTCAATTTTGTTAATGATAACGATTGGCTTCAGTTCGGCCGCCAGTGCTTTACCTAAAACGAACTTGGTTTGAGGCATGGGGCCTTCCTGGGCATCAACGATCAATAGACAGCCATCAGCCATATTAAGTGTGCGTTCAACTTCACCGCTAAAATCAGCGTGTCCCGGTGTGTCGATAATATTAATGCGATAATCACCATGCTGTACGGCGGTAACTTTAGCCGTAATGGTGATGCCACGCTCGCGCTCTTGGTCGCCACTGTCCATGATGAGGGTCTGACTCATTTCGGCCTGGTTGTCGCGAAAAGTTTTGGATTGCTTAAGCAGCCCATCGACCAAAGTGGTTTTACCATGGTCAACGTGGGCAATAATAGCAATATTGCGGATTTTACTGGCGTCTTGACTACTCATGTAATAAAAAGAGCGCTTTTATAAGCGCTCGCTTACCTTTGACTTTTATTATAGCATAAGCCTCTCTGTTAAGCAACGCTGGTAATGTTTATGCTATAGTTAAGAAAATCCTATGAACATAAAAACGTTAGACCTAACAATTATCGCTTGGCTTAGGCGCAGCTTTTTACCCCTGGCACGGCTAGCGATTTTTATTGTCTACTTTTACTTTGGCATCCTTAAGCTGCTTGGCGATAGTCCCGCCACACCCCTTGCGCACGCTCTAACCAATAAAACTATTGGTGCCGCACACTTTCATATAGCTTTCATTATTTTAGCGATTTATGAATGTGTCGTGGGCGTGCTCTTTCTCTTTCCAAAGCTCACCCGAGTAGTCATACCTCTCCTGCTCATACATATGGTGATTGTTTGCTCGCCATTATTTTTAGTACCGCATGAAGCATTTGTGAAGCCATTTGTACCGACGCTGGAGGGTCAGTACATCATCAAGAACATAGCAATTATCGCTTTGGCAATTGGCATTGCCGCCCAAACACAACCGCTTGCCAAGAAACGAGTTTAAGCGCCTGCCATACTGGCAGGATCAATCTCGATTTTCTCACCTCTCTTTTCGCGGATGAATAGAATCGAGATAATCGCAGCCGCCAGCGCAAAGAACACACCTACGTAAAGCGCTTTATGAAAACCAGCGACTTCAGCCTGCACTGCAGTCATTGGCTGACCGGCCTGAGCCATGTGAGTCTTGATGTAGTGCGTAGCACCAGAAGCCGAAATACCAGACAGAATGGCCAGACCAAGCGAGCCACCAACCTGCTGCGCAGTATTAAGCAGACCCGAAGCCAAACCTGACTCATTGTGCGGTACTCCATTAGTAGCAGCAATAGTAATGCCGATAAACATCACTCCCATACCAAGTGCCATAACCGCTAGGCCAGGAAATACGTTTGTCCAATAATGACCCTGGACAGGTATATGCGCTAGAAACCATAGGGCAAAAACAAGCAAGAATGGCGCTACCATTAACGGTTTGCGGTAACCAATCTTAGTAACTATGTGCTGCATAGCTACTGATACACCACCAATAATGAAGGTAATCGGCAAGAAGCTAAGGCCCGAAGATACTGGTGAGTAGCCCAAAATCGTCTGCAGATATAGGGTAATGAAGAAAAACATCGAAAACATCGAAGCCACAACGGGCATTTGCACCGCATTAGCAGCCGCTACATTACCAATCCGGAAAATGCTTAAAGGCATAAGCGGGTGCTTCGACACTTTCTCATTTACCAGGAAGGCAACAATTAAAGCGATGGCGCCAACGAGTAATTCGATAGTACGATGATCGCCCCAACCATAGGTTGGACCTTTAGTAAAAGCGTAAACCAGGAGCATTAGACCAGCAGTCGACAAAATTGCACCAGGCGCATCGAGTTTATTGTGATCCAGATCAGCCTTACTTTCCGGTACATACGCCCAAGCAGCAAAAGCCACGGCAATACCAACCGGTAAGTTGATAAAGAAGTTCCATCGCCAATCAAGGTACTGCGTCAAAATGCCGCCAAGCAACACACCAACAGCTGCACCGGCAGCCGCTACGCCACCCCAGACACTGAGCGCTTTAGCCCGCTCGGCACCTTGGCGAAAAGTAGTTAACACAATCGATAGCGCGGCTGGGGACATGAAGGCCGCAAACAACCCCTGCACCGCTCGCGTGACAATAATCATGGTGTCATTTTGAGCCAAGCCGGTGACTAACGAAGCTAGTGCAAATAGAAGAACGGCGCCTACGAATAATCGCTTACGCCCAAACAGGTCAGCCGCGCGACCACCGAGCAATAAGAAGCCACCGAAGGCCAAAGTGTAAGCTGTAACGACCCACTGCAAGCTATCTTGGCTACTAAAGTGCAGCGATCGGAAGATCGATGGCAACGCCACATTCACGATCGACACATCGAGCACCACCATGAACTGGGCAATGGCTACGATGAGCAATACAAAATTTTTATGAACCACACGTCGAACCATAGTGCTCCTATCTATTTCAGTTATTTCTTAGTTTCTACTATACATTAGTATACAAAGTATAGTAAAGCCATGTGATATTTTGCACAAGAAGTAATCAGCAGCACAGCATCGGCATTCAAAATGCGCCTACTGTCTGTGTAGTTCTTATCGAGAAATGAAAGTCAAAGCGTGGCCTGTTTTACCAGCCCGACCAGCCCGACCTACACGGTGCACATAGCTATCGTAGGTTTCAGGCACGCTGTAGTTGATCACATGAGTAATATCGGCTACGTCGATACCGCGAGCAGCTACGTCAGTAGCTACTAAAATACTGATCTCGTTATTTTTAAAGCGCTTCAGTGCACGTTGACGTTGACCTTGAGACTTACCACCATGGATGGCATCGGCCTTAAAACCGCGTGCCAGAAGCTCATTACTTAGGCGCTCAACGCTGCGTTGCTTTTCATCAAAAACGATAGCTTTTGTTACGCCTTGCTTTAGGAGCAGGTCATGTAGCTTATCAAGCCGGTCACTGTCAGATTCATAACGCACTACATCTTGGTGCACGTTATCACTGGTATCACCAGTTTTGATCGAAACAGTGACAGGATCATTAGCAAAGGTTTGGATCAAGCCACTAACTCGAGTATCCATAGTTGCCGAGAAAAAGAATGACTGCCGTTCGTCTGACAATAAGTTAAGTATGGTGCGGACATCATCCACGAATCCCATGTCGAGCATTCGATCAACTTCGTCGAGCACTACAACGTTAAAACCTGCCAGGTTCAAGCTGCGGCGTTCAATGTGATCTTTGATGCGACCCGGCGTGCCAATAACAACCCGCGGATTACCACGCAAATCGCGAAGCTGTGGACCGATATTTACACCGCCCACCAATACGGCACCACTCAAGCGAGTAGCTTTGCCGAGCGAGCGAAGCTCTTCATCAATTTGCTGGGCCAATTCACGAGTTGGCGCAATAACTAGAGCTCGAGCATTACGGTCATTGACTAATTTATTCAATAATGGCAAACCGAAAGCAGCAGTTTTACCAGTACCTGTGTTTGCGATGCCGATGATATCTTGACCATCTAGGGCCAAAGGGATGGTTTGATCCTGAATTGGCGTAGGTGTTACGAAACCTTTACTCGCCAAGTTAGCCTGCAGTTGTTGGTCTAGAGCAAAATCAGCAAAGGCGTGCAGCGACACATACGCTTCAGTTTCAACTGGTTTAGCAGCTTTAACAAAACGGGCTGGATCGATATATTGGCCACGGCGACCACCACGTGGAGCGCGTTGATTACGTTTTTTTTGGTAGGGGCGGCTACTGCCGCGATAGCTATATGACATTAAAAAGAATCCTTACTATGTGAACCTGTTTAGTATCTTTTCTCGTAAGCGAGGGCAAAGCGGGCGAGTACCAGATTCACGGAGTATGAGGAAGCGTACTATTAGTTACGGTGACGAGTAGTCCGTGGATATGGTGCCGCCGGGTTTGGCCGCAGCAGAGATAAAGATGTTAAATAGGTTCTTAGGTTATTACTCGATTGCTGGTAATGAAATCGAGTAATGGTGCCTAATACAGTCCCGGATTCATCAAAAACAATTACTTATATACTAACAGGATTAGCGTTTTGAGTCAATCTGTTGCGTAAAACGCTGTTTATAAATATATCCCAGCGCAAATAGCAAAGTTGCTCCGTAAAGATACCAAACTATACGATACCAACCACTATGTAATTGATTTCCCAGTCGTAAGCCATGATAAAAGATCGAAAGCATCACCAGATCCACGAGATAGGTAGCATACCGCCACCAAGGTTTATTGGCAAAGAAACGGCGCAGTTCAAACAGTATCAAGATTAGTAGGTTTATCTCGCCAAGGATGATAGCAAACTTGAGGCTCGGCATTACGTAATGCAATTCGCCTCCGGGTGGCAAGCCCTGGCCATCGCGCCAGAGTTGCCAGATCAGCAAACCCGGATGGAGCAAGATTGCCAATAGAATAAAGTAACCAGTAACAACAAAATACTTACTTAGCGAGTTCGGTTCTAATTTGTAGTAATAACGCAGCGCCAAAGTTATATATTGCGACCACAAAAGACTAAAAGCTACCAACCCAAAAATTGGGAATAATAGATACGTCGAAGCTCCAAAAATATGCCAATCAAGACTATTTCCCCACGCTAAGATTGCTAGCAAGACGCTGATAGAGCTCAAACTCCAAGCCACTACTTTTATGACTCGTTGTTTATGATTCATACTCTCATCATAGCAAAACAAAAAAGACCTTCGGTTTAGCCGAAAGTCTCTTATGGTGGAGCTGGTGGGTACTGCCCCCACGTCCGCCGGTTTATCTTGGTTACTCTTCTACAGGCTTAGTCCGTTTTGATGTCTTAAGGAATGGGTATCGAAACGAACAAACATTTCATTCCCGCAATCCAAAGTCTTAGCAACTAGTTAGGATGGGCTAATTGAGCGTTCAGAAGATATAAAACGCCTTTGCGTTATCTGAAGTCACGCGCGGCATTGTCTACGCAATTAGGCGTAAACGCGAACTGGTTGTGCAGTGGCAAGTTTGAAGTTGCCCCAAGCAGCTACCAAGTTCTGTTTAATAGAATTTGCATCTATTGGGTTTGTCTATACGCTGACAAGCGACCTGCTGATGTAACCGATAAAGTCCAACGTCGAGCTTAAAATTCAGCCCCGTAATCACCTATTATACACCTTTTATGCTTATTTTTCAACACATTTATAGAGTTTGTACCACTGTTCGAGGGAAAGATTTTGGGGACGTAAACGATGGTCGAGGTGAGCTGCAGTTAGTAGTTTTTCAGCCTCTGGCTTAGAAAGGTGCAAACCGCCACTTAACGAATTAAGCAGCGTTTTGCGGCGCTGCGAAAAGCCGGCTTTGACCAAACGGAAAAATGCTTTGGGATCGACACCTGCAAGTATTGGCTTAGCGGGACGGCTCAAAATCAGTATTTGAGAATCGACTTTGGGCGGCGGTATAAAGAGCTCAGCCGGAACGACCATGCCCGCACTAGCCTGCCAATAAAATTGGGTAGTTACGCTGAGTAACGACATATCACCCGGCTTAGCCACAGCGCGCTCAGCAACTTCTTTTTGGATTAATAAGGCAGCTTGTACTGGGGGATTCGTGGTCTCACTAATAAGTTGGATGAGATTGCTCGTTAGATAATACGGGATGTTAGCAACAATTTTGTAGCCTTCTGGTTGAGCCGCAAAATCGTACGAGCGGATATCACCCGCCTCAATCTGCACATTTGGTTGGTTAGTAAACCTTTGCTCGAGACCGGGCAGCAATGATACGTCAAATTCCAGTGCCGTCACGAGTGCTCCGTGCGTTGCTAGGCGCTCTGTAAGCGTGCCCATGCCCGGACCAATTTCTAATACGTGATCACCAGCCTGGACATTAGCCGCGTCACACATAGCATCCAAGACAATTGGGTCTTCCAACCAATGCTGGCCCAAACTTTTTTTAGGTGTAGATTCCATACGATCTTATCCTACAAGCTCGGCATAGCTTCGCAACAATTCATCGGCCGCCTGCGCCCAACTACGCGCTTCCCAGAATAAGGTCGTTGCGCTTACGGCTGCCGCGCCCATATCGAGCCGTCGCTTCATAGATTCCGCATCACTAATCCCGTTACTACCAATAATTTCAAAGTCGGCGTTGATAGCTTCACGGGCAGTAACCAGCCATTGCATTTGTTCCTCGGCTCGAGATCGCATTCCTGCACCACTTTGACCGCCCATACCACCGGGCACTTGCAAAATATGATTTCCCCTGGCATCGACCGGCACGCCACCAGGAAAAGTATTAAACGCCGAGATAGTATCTGCCCCCGACTCAGCGACTACGGTCGCTAGTTTTTGAGCATCACCTTCTTGTAAGAAAGGAGATATCCGTACCATAAGTCTGTCGCAGGGAACTTCATTAACTGACACGTCACTTAATTCAAGCAACACTTCACCCAATAATTGCGGATGGTGACTTAGCAACTCATGGCGACTGCCGTTATCCATCACGACATTTGGGCAACTCGCGTTGAGTTCAATAGCATCCAGCTCTTCAACTCCGGCCTTGGCTAGTACCTCGACCATCGTGATAACTTCCATTATCGGATCATCGCTGACGGGAGCAAAATTTAAGATAAAAGCCTTGCCGTTGTCATGGGCAATCTGAATCATTGCCGGTAGCTCTTTAGCAACTTTCGGCAAGCTCTTGTTGGGCATTCCCAGAGAATTATAGGTAATTCCAGTTTTAGGATCATGGTAATATACCGTTTGGCCATTAGACCCGTTGCCGAACCGCTCTTCTAGCGTGTATGATCCTGCCAAAACTGCCCCTACCGCTGTCTGGGACATTAACTGAGCATCTTCGATTGACTTTACCAGTCCTCCGGCATTTATAAGCGGTGACTCAAGCTCAATGTCACTTATTCGCATCGTTTATAACTCCGATCCATTACTAAGGATTCTCGCATTGCCAGCCTGATCTCGATGGGCAGTATACAATTGACCATTTCGCTGCACACCAATAACATCCGCCCAAGCGGTCCAGCCAATGTAGGGCGTATTCGTAGATTTGCCGACAATTGCGCTCCGCTGAATAATATATGGTCTCCTATCAATAATCGTGTGGGCTCGAGTAGCTAAGCTGCCGGCTTTAAGGCCCAGCATCTTTATAGGTTGATCGTGCAAAGAGTCAACCAAACGCTCCATAGTGATTTTCCGATGCTCCACCAAACTCATGGCGATCGGCAAAATAAATTCTATGCCACTCACCCCGTAACAGGTAGTGCAATCTGGATCAGTATTGCCCATGGGATTTTCGGCTTCGGCTTTCAATTTTTCAGCCAGGGTATGAGGAGCATGATCAGTTTCCAGAATTTGAATATCACCACGGTTGTAAGCCTCCAGCAAGGCCTCGGCATCAGCTTCGTGACTAAGCGGCGGTTGCATTCGGGCGCCATTCCAACCTTGTTGAAAGTCAGCGTTACGGCTCGTCATAGTTAAATGGTGCAAGGTAACACCACCTGTGTAGTATTCGCCATAGTGCCGCGTTAGGTCTTCTGACATCCGGGCCTCGGTGGCAGTAGACAAATGGCAGGCGTGCACGGGATAACTTTGGCTAGCAACATAGTGAGCAGTTTCATAAAGCACTTCTTCGCGAGCGTGCAGCAGAACAGGTGGTGTTTTTCCGGCAGTTCGAGCTTCAGCCACCCAGGCATCAATGATGGGGCGTACGGTTTCTAAACTATGCTTCTGCGTATTACCAGTAGTGTAATCCATATAGAGCTTTAGACCAGCTGCTTTGCGTACTAAAGCCGGGAATTCTTCGTAAGCAGGGTTCTCGATATTAGCCCCTGCATAGAACCCTATGTCGGTGTGGGCATCAGTTTTTGCAATACGAATTTTTTGATCGAGGCGAGTCTCTGTCCAGGTCTGGTAGGGTGCCGGGTTATTCGGCATATCAAAGGTTGCTTGGTAACCACCGGCTAAGGCCGCAAGCGTGCCGCTAGCAATAGTTTCTTTAGCGTCGGCGCCAGGGTCGCGAAAATGGCAATGCACATCAATTGGACTAGGAATGCGTAGCTCGCCAGTGGTCATGTTGGGCCTCCGTTATGCAACCTATAGTAAAACAAAATAGGCACCGCTACCAGTTACTATGCGCCAGCCAGTGTTCGTAGGCCGCGTACCAACCGCCATAGCGGCTTTGGGCATAGCCACTGCACCATTTAAGCTGGGTAATAGGATTAGTCGCCCAGTCGGCACCGGCACTCGCCATTTTAGAGCCTGGCGTTGCTTGGCATAAGCCATAGCCACCCGACGTAAACTGATTGTCCGGCACGCTTGGGCAATAGTGTTCACCCTGAGCCTTAGTAGGACACCAACCAGATTCATGACTAATAATGTAGTCAGCATAGGTGTAGTCACTAGGCGAAATACCAGCCAATGCCATATCGCCCTTGATACCAGCCAAGTTAGTACCGACAACTACAATTTGCGTAACGGCTGATTGGGTTACTACTGTTTGGATAGCAGTACGACCCGTCTCTTTACCGTTTTGAGTAGTGACTTGATAGGTTACTACTTGGGTACCCGGTGAACCTTGCTGACGAATAGCGCTCGTACCGTAAGCCAGCGAGTTGTCATTGATACGCTGAACGGGCATAGCTATGGTTTGGGTTTCCGATTGGATCGTGATGCCATTTCGTACTACAAATACTTGGGTGTTTGGCGCAAGCGGTGTGGCAGCGGCTGGAATCACTTGATCGTCCTTGGCTAAGTGAATTTTCTTTTCTTTGATGAGTTCGCCAACCGTGGCAGCATGAGTACGAATATTGAGGGGGGTGCCATAGAGATTCAAGTTAACAGGGGTTGCTCGATCAATAACTACTTGCTCGCCAATGGCATAATCGGTCAAGAAGTTGGTAATCGGTTTTGTCTGTACGTCATCTTCTGGATAAATGGTGCTCCCGGTTTGGCGAGCAATTGCCCGCGGCGTAGTGGCCGCGCTAAAAGTAAAGGTCTTTTGTCCGCCATCAATTACTTCCACGGGCACTGCTCGGTAAATATTAATACGGAAATCATCCTGATTAATCGCCGTGGCCAAACTTGGTTCGACCACATCTCCCTGACCTAGTTTAATAGCAAGTTTGTTGAGCAACTTGCCTACTGTGGGCTCAATGCTGGGTACCGTTTGCTCGTGGTGATCATACGAAATAATGACTACTCGGGCATCGGTAGCCGGGGCTTGATTATGGGCTAAATAAAAATAGCCGACAAAGCTAATTGCCAGCAAAATAAGGAAGGTAAATATCGGTACGGCATAGGGATGCCGGCTAGCTCGCTTCAGCCGTTTGGTCTGACGTTGCTGTTCGCGCTGATACTTTCGTTTAAAACGATGGAATTTCTTACGCATAGAATATAGGAACTAGAGAGCTACTAGCGATAGAAAACTACCTCGCCACTCAGTAATTACCTCTGATTATTGTAGCAAAGTCAGCCCACCGCTGCCAGCAGAGCCAGTACATCCCGGCCGCTATTGGTGATCGTTAGCTGGTCAACCGGCATCCAGGCGGCGTCAATAATCTCCCAGCGTTGTTTGCGTAACTCCTCAGCTGCCGGCACCGTCACCGTAAAGCCTTGATACTGTGCACGAAAGCCATCTTTAGCTATCAAAATCTCACCTAATACCTCTAGCTGCGCGGTAGTAACCTGTAACCCAGTCTCTTCGCTCAGTTCACGAACCGCGCCCAGCAGAGGTGCTTCATGATGATGCAAGCCACCCCCCGGCAATGCCCACTTGCCATCACCGAGCCAGTTTTTAATGACTAAAATACGGTCATCAGCCCGCACTAACACTCGTGTCCGCTGGGTGTTATATAAGTACAGCCATAAAAAGGGCCAACCCAGCCAGAAAGCTATGCGTCCACACGCCGCCCAGTATTTCATTACAATTTCTCGAGCGGGGCGAAAGATATATTGAGTTTACGGGTGCCCTTGCCTTTAAAGTAGATGGTAGCGGTATCGCCTTCGAGTTCAAGCACCGTGCCGACGCCAAATAAGGTATGTCGTACCCCGTCACCTTCGTTTAATTCAGGTACGTAACGTGGCTCATTACTTACTGGCTGGGTAGGCATAAAAGGCGTTGTTGGCATCGCATCGCTATAATCATTGCTGGTAGTCTGGAACTCGCCATCAATTTCGCTCAAGAAGCGACTCGGTGGATTATGCTGCACACCACCATAGAGCATTCGCGAACTGGCGTAGAGCATATACAGTTCTTGGCGGGCTCGGGTCATGCCAACGTAACAGAGCCGGCGTTCCTCTTCCATTTCCGATTGGTCGTACAGAGCCCGAGAGTGTGGAAAGATAGTTTCTTCGAGTCCGGTCATGAAGACCACGGGAAATTCCAGGCCTTTAGCGGCGTGAAGCGTCATGAGTGTGACGGCATCATTGCCAAAATCAGCACTGTCTAGATCACTGACCAAACTCACCTCTTCCAAGAAGCCATCCAAGCCAACGTCTTGGTATTCTTGGGCTACACTTAAGAGTTCTTTAACATTTTCCTGGCGGGCTTCACCCTGTGGCGTACCATCATCTAAGAATTGCAAGTAACTAATCCGGCGCAAAAGCGAATCGATCAAACCGGCAACTGAGGTTTCGTCCATGAGCGTACGTAAGCTGCCTACAATATCGCCCAACTCAGCCAGTGAGCTACGGGCTTTGCCGGTTACTTCATCACATTCACCTGCCCTAGTAAGCGCCTGCAGTAAGGTTAAGCCGTTGCTAGTTTGCCAAGCAAAAAAGTTTTGCAGGCTTTTAGCGCCCACCCCACGGGCTGGTACGTTTACAATTCGCTCAAAACTTATGCGGTCTTCGGGCTGAAAAATAAGCCGCAGATACGCAATGATGTCTTTAATTTCTTTGCGGTCATAAAAGCGCACGCCGCCCACTACGCGATATGGAATCCCATAATGCACAAAGGCTTCTTCGACACTGCGGCTCTGGGCATTAGTCCGATAGAGCACGGCGTAGTCTCGGTAATGACGGTTGCCCCCATCGATACCGTTACGCACTCGGCGAATAATAGCTTCACTTTCGGCTCGTTCATTAGCTACCTGCACCATCTGCACGGGATGGCCTTCACCTAAATCAGTCCACAGTTGCTTGTCGCTACGTTGTACGTTTTTGGTGATGATGGCATGGGCGGCATCCAAAATGTGCTTGGTTGAGCGATAGTTCTGTTCGAGCTTTATAACCGTGCAGTCTTTATAATCTTTTTCGAAGTTAAGGATGTTGCGGAAGTCGGCGCCGCGCCAGCTATAGATACTCTGCCAATCGTCGCCCACTACCGCCACATTACGATCAGCATTAGTTAAGAGTTTAATAAGTTTGTACTGGGCAGCATTGGTATCTTGGTACTCATCGATCATGATGTATTTGAACTGAGCTTGCCATTTAGCTCGTACTTCAGATTGCGTTTCAAAGAGTACCACGGTGCGATTAATAAGATCATCGAAGTCGAGCGCTGCAGCATCACGCAAGGCCCGTTCATACAGCGGGTACACCTGCGCGGCAGCTTTTTGAGCTGGACTGTTAGCTAAATTACCGTACTCGGCCGGGCTCAACATATCATTCTTAGCACTACTAATGAGTCCAGCGATGGTGCGGGCTGGAAAACTTTTTTCATCGAGCATCAATTGCTTACTGGCTTGCTTAACGGCAGCCGTACGATCAGATTCATCAAAGATGACGAAGCTACGAGGAATACCCAGGTGTTCGCCATCTTGCCGCAACAGGCGCACGCAAATACCGTGAAAAGTACCCATATAGGGCATAAAGCTGCGATTATCGGCACTCTGTCCGAGCAGATGCGCCACCCGCTCACGCATTTCTTTAGCAGCCTTGTTAGTGAAGGTTACCGCCAAAATGTTATACGGCGTAGCTTTATGATTGGCTATCAAATAAGCGATACGGTGGGTTAACGTTTTGGTTTTACCTGAGCCCGCCCCAGCTTGAATTAACAGCGGGCCTTCAGTAGTTTCTACGGCTCGCCGCTGCTCTGGATTTAAGTCACGCAAAAGCTCATCAATCATCACTCTAGTGTAGCAAGCCAGGGCAGTTTAATCTGTTGTATTATCCCCGCAACCTTAGTGGAAAAAGTGTGTGTGAGGCAGATGCATAGTATTAGGAATCAACCCAGCATCAAACGTAATATCTAACCAAGCCACCGCTAACAGTACGATGAGCAACAAGCCAAGCACCACCATTCGCCTGGTACGACGCATCTCCACGGCATTAATCGGCAAGAAATAGGTCTGCTGTTCGACTAATTTTTGTACCGCCACTTGGTGCTCAGCTTGAGCTTTGGCTGCTGTTTCGGCAGCATCGGGGTCATCTTGATTGAGCGGCGCTTTTTCTGAATCGCTCGTCGTGATCTCTGGTTTGGCTGGCTGAGCCGGTTGCACGTCATTAATTGGTTTTGGCGTCGCGGGAGCTGCTGGCTTACTTGTGTCTGACTGCGCCACTTTAGTAGGGGTAGTTGGTTCCTTGATCTCAGTCTTCTCGGGCTCTGCTACCTTGGATTGGGATGGCTCATCATCAGTAGGTACGGGGTCGCTTGGCGTCGGTGTAGTCTCTACCGGTTCAGGGGACGTTTTCTTTACTTTGACAGCTACTGTCGTCACTTCGTCTTCTGAATCATTTGTTTCGGCCACTTTGGCTACCGGTGTTATTGGTTCCTCTAGCTCAATAGGCTCCAAGGGTTTGATAACCTTACGGGTAGTCGACGATAGAGTAACTGCTTCGGTTTCGGCCGTTGGCGTATGCTCAACCGGTGCTGTTTTCTCAGCCTTTGCTGGGGGCGTCTTGCTCTTAGCCGGCTTATCGTCTTCGCTCAACGGTTGAATGCTGATCTTTTTAGGCAACGTTAGGGGCGGGGCCGAGGGTGGCTTTACCACCGACACATCACTACCGTCCGCGTCATCACCTCGCATCATAGGGTCTTGCAACAATTGACGATTTGTTACAATAACCGCTTTTGCAGTAGGGCTAGCCGTAGATTTGCCAGGTTTATTAACGTCTACGATTTTGGTAGCAGCCGCAGACTTAGGTTTTGATTTGGAGGTTGACATTGTAATTATGTTTCTTGTTGCAGACGGTAAGCACTGTCGACAATGCCGGCAAATTGCTGGTAATTCAAGCTCGCGGCGCCAACTAGCACGCCGTCACAGTCTTTGAGCTCTAAGTAAGCGCGGGCGTCATGATCATCAACACTGCCGCCATACAACACGCGTACTGTACGAGCCGCAGCCGGACCATATAACTCTTTAATTTCTTCCCTTATATACGCCATGCACTGCTGCATATCATCGGGTTTAGAAACTTCGCCATCAAAAGTGCTAATAGCCCAGATCGGTTCATAGGCGATAACGATATCTTCGATTTCCTGGCTCGTAACGTTAGCCAGTGCTGAGGTAAGTTGATCATGGATCACCTGTTTTGTTTCACCGGCCATGCGTTCTGGTTTGCTTTCGCCGATGCATAAAATAGGCACGATACCATTGCGGACAGCGGCCTGGACTTTATCACGTACAATTTCTAAGGTTTCGTTAAAGTAAATTCGGCGAGCCGAGTGGCCAACGATGGCATAGTGTACTAGCTCGCGCAGCATCGTAAATGACACTTCACCCGTAAAAGCACCCTCGTCCACAAAATAGCCGTTCTGGGCAGCCAGCTTAAATTTACGGCGGTCAACTTCTAGGCTTAGCGGTTGCAAACTCAATAAACTGGGGGCTAGCACTACTTCGACGTCACGGTGTACAGGGATAACCTCGTGCAAACGGTGCAGCAAACCACTCGCCTGATGCGTATTCAGGTGCATTTTCCAGTTACCGACGATCAGTTTCTTTTTCATATCTATAACGCTTATGGCTTATTATACATCACTTTTTATCCAATAAGGCTTCGACGCCCGGCAACTTGCGGCCAGCCATGAGCTCCAAGCTTGCGCCACCACCCGTAGAGACATGATCAAAACTGTTCAGTAAGCCACGGCCCTCTACATAACCAACCGTGTCGCCACCACCCACCAGGGTGAAGGGTCGGTGACCAAATTGGCCGAGCATCGCCTCGATAACTAACTCTGTACCGTGAGCATACGGACCAATCGGCCCTTGTAAGCCTTTGGTTTCCGTCACGCCCATCGTGCCATTCCAAACTATGGTGTTAGCTAGCTGCATACTACCGGCAATGAATGAGCCGCTAAATGGCCCAATGTCTAAAATCATTTCATGTTCGGCAACTTTATTAGCGGCAGCTGGTACACGCTTAGGATAGTTCTCGATGTCAGCAATGACGTGAGCGCTAAAGTCAACGATCCGGGTCGGAGCAGCTTTGTCTATCTTATGAGCGACTACGGCGTCACGTGGGATAGCAAATACAAACCGCCGTTTTTTAGTCTCTTCGGCAGCTTGTTTGATGATGTCTTTAGCAATCCCTAGTTCATTCTTGTCGACTAAACTATCAGCGATATCGATCCCTTGGGCCAACAAAAACGTGTTAGCCATAGCTCCGCCGATGGCTAGCACATCGGCTATATCAATAAAGCGCCGCAAAATGTCAATTTTATCAGCAATCTTAGCACCACCAATCACTGCCATAAGTGGTCGCTCCGGCTTTTCCATAACCGAAGTAATAGTATCCACCTCTTTCTCAAGCAGCAGCCCAGCCACTCCCGGAATGTACTTTGGTATCTCTGATACCGATACCGCCCCATGGTGCACTACTCCAAAGCCATCCTGTACAAATAGGTCGGCTAGGCTAGCAAGTTCTTTAGCGAAGTGCTCATCGTTAGCCTCTTCTTCGGGATGGAACCGTACGTTTTCTAGCAGGAGTACCTGTCCGGGCTGTAATTTACTAACCGCCCTGGTAACCTGAGGGCCAACACAATCAGGCACGAAGGTAACTTCTTTGCCGAGTAACTTTTGTAAATGCTTAGCCACCGGGAATAAGCTCAAGTCAGCTTGCGGTTTCCCCTCTGGCCGTCCCAGATGCGAACAGACAATAACTTTAGCACCATGGTCCAATAGATACTGTAATGTAGGCAAAGACTGTTTGATCCGATAGTCATCGGTAATCACACCTTTATCAACCGGTACGTTATAGTCAGCACGTACCAGTACCGTTTTGTCTTTTACCTCAACATCACGAATTGTTTGCTTGGTAAACATCCCACCCCTGGCTCACCACTAATTTTGAGCGTTAGTAACTAGCAAAATCATACCACAAGCATCATCCCCTACCAACTCCCCACCAGCCATCCAAAGCTATTGTGGAAGAAGGGCGGAAATGGTGCCCCGTGCCCGAATTTCAATAGTTCCAATCACGTTACTCCCGCCACCACCGCTATTACGACGTACTCCAATCAGTACGCTGCCTGCTGCAGTGGTGGTGTCGAATTGCACGTCTAGAGCAGCCGCATCACGCGTCGTATTTACCGTTGCCGTGATATTGGTGCCATCGCTAACGAGCGTAACCTGACGATAAGACGCAACAGCTCCAACCCCATTCACTAGCCCATTTATCCAGACTTCAAGTTGCGCCCCGCAGTATGCCGGAACCGTTAGCTTATAAAAGCTGGTGTAGGTAGCCGCCGAAGTGATACTGCCGAGATTCCGTAGATAGGAGTGCTCCAGAACATCGGTATTACCTGCATTAAGAAAACGCCCGTCATTCACATAAGTAGTGACTGTGTTGTACTTCTGACGAGCAATCTGTAGATCATAGACACTAACGCCAATGGCGATCCCAACGGCGTGATAGCGGTGCACATTTTCGCCAATCTGTACTGAATCCGATGAAGCATTGACGTTAATTGCCGTGGAAGACCCGGATCCCTTAAAGGTGTTGCCAGTAATATCGAGCAGACCAATACCGGCATCGATGTAGATGCCGTTGCCGGACCCGGCACTAGCAGCGTTGATCTGGTTGGCGCCGATGACAATATCGGTGTAAGAACTAGTCGAGCCTATCCGACCAAGCCGGATCCCGTCAGCAGAGAAATTCTCTAAACTATTGCCGGTAACGGTGAGAACACTAGTATCGACGCCATCACTAACCTGCAGGTCGATAGCCCGCACATGATGCAGGAATTTGTTAGCCGTAATCTTGAGGCCACCGCCCGACTCAATGCGTAGCGCGGCCAACGAGTATGATGCTGCTTGGCTGGAATCAAACACACAGTTACTCAGACATGAATCACCAAAGTCCGGTTCGGCGATAGATTGCTGATATATACCGTACCGTACTGGATTGGTCAAAAAGCAATCCCGAATTGACCAGCCGTAAGCGTCAACATTACGGATGTTATCGTACCAGCCATTCAGGTATACCCGCTCAATAACAGCCTGCACCCCTGAGTTAAGGACAATTCCAGCCCCGCCTGTGACAGAAGCCGCCGCCGTTGTACGGTTAATGGTTACATCTTGAATGACACAGAACGACGCTGAGATAGTGAGGCCGTCCGCTGACGTGCCCGAATCAAAGAGCACTGAGACGTCCCGGTTAATCCCTCGGATCGTCGTTGGCTGCGTGACAGTTACCCCAGCTATCGCAATACCAGAAGGACAATAGCCAATTTGGATCACCCCACCAGACATAGCATTAGTCACCGCGACAGCTGCTGCCAGCGTGAGTTTGGCGGTATGGGGTGTTAAACCATTGTTCGAATCATTCCCATCCGCACTGACGTATATCGTGGCAACGTCCGCTGCAACAGGAAGCGGTGTATAGGCCGCATTACCACTTGCCTGCGTGAGTAAGGGCGAGCTACTCACAGTAGGGGTGCCAGTAAAGTTCGGGCTAGCAAGTGGGGCGGCACCTATATCACTCGCTTGTGTAGGAATTGACGGTTTGTTGGCTAGATCAGTATACGACCCACTAGTAGCGACGTTAGATAAACTGCTAGGCCGCACTACATTCTTGAGGCTACCGTCGGTGTTATGCTCAACGTCTAAAAAGTCGTTGAGGATATCACCCCAAGTGCCATTGTCACTGCCGGGAGTTGGGAGGCGAGTCATTTGGCTACCATTCTTTTTGCCATAAGCGTTTCTACTAGTGGTAGTTTAGCTTATGTCAAGCGTAACTGACAAGTTACATCTATTCTAGGATGCGAACTTTGATGGTGTCGGTAGTACCAACCACGCCCGGATACTGGCCCGAGGCAGTCACCACAATGTCACCTTTGCTCAGGACTTTGTTTTGGCGCAGCCAATCGGTGAGTTTATGCGCCGCTTGCTTATCGACTGGTCGCACATAGCTTTTAGTGCCATACACTATCGCTAGCTGTTGGGCGGTGCGGATGTCACTCGTAACTGCAATCAGGGGAACATCAATCCGTCGAGCAGCGATCTGCAAAGCCGTAGCGCCTGATTTCGTTTCGGCCACAATGGCTTTAGCCTCGATGTTTTTAGCCAAGTTAATAATCGCTTTACTGATCGAGCTTTGCCGCGTGTGGTCTTCGTAGTTAGGGTACTGGACACTGAGTGGCATATTGGCTTCGGCGTACAATACCACCCGCTTCATAGTCTTAACCGCTTCAAGCGGATATTTACCATTGGCTGTTTCGTCGCTCAGCATCACGCAGTCGGCACCCAAGATAGCCGCCGTAGCTACGTCCGATACTTCGGCCCTGGTTGGTTCGGGAGATTCGGTCATACTAAAGAGCATTTGAGTGGCCACAATCACTGGTTTGGCGTAGCGGTTACACATACCAATCAGTTGACGTTGGATAATAGGTACCCATTCAGTCGGCGCTTCTACTGATAAATCACCACGGGCGATCATCAGGGCGTCAGTTTCTTGGACGATGGCTTCCATGTCATCAATCGCCGCTTTGGTCTCAAACTTAACAATTAAACGGGCGCTCATGTTCATACTCTTCATCAGCCGGCGCATTTCGCGCACATCAGCCACCGACTGTACAAAGCTTTGGGCTACATAATCAATGTCTTGTGCCGAACCATACACTAAATCTGCCTTATCTTTAGCGGTGATAGTATCGCCCCCAAAGTCGGTGTCAGGTAAGTTAATGCCCTTGCGTTTGATTAAGATGCCCTCGTTTTCAGCCCGCACGTAGACAATGCTGTCCCGCACCGCCGTCACTGTAGTGCGCACCTTACCGTCATACAAATACAACCGCTCGCCGCGCTTAACCTTTTTACTCAAATCATACTGAGTAGGTAAATGACCGCTATCGGGCTTGGCATTGTAAGCAAAGGTAAGAGCTTGGCCCTTCTGTACGGTTACCACGCCGTCGAAATCACCCAGGCGAATCTTAGGACCCTGCAAATCCTGGATAATAGCCACTGGTTTTCCCACTTCTTTGGAAGCTTTGCGGATCCACTTGATTTGGGCTGTCCGCTCCTCATGCGTACCATGACTAAAGTTAAGCCGGATGCCATTTGCTCCAGCCTTAATAAGCCCCACTATCGCTTCGTAGCTGTCGGTCGACGGACCAACGGTAGCGATGATTTTGGTACGTTTAAAATTTTTGAGCGGCACGCTCGGCACTGTATCTGTTAGACTCATGTTCCACCTTGTTTAGGAGAAAGATTAAATAATTACACCTTAGTATATACCGCCCCGGGAGTGACTATCAACCATCAATGCCGCTATAAGGTGGCCGCCCAGTAGGTATTTTGAGCACCAGGCGTAATACTGCTCGGGGTGATGCTAGATGGCAACGTCGTTAAGGAGCTTCCATACACCCCAAACCGACGCGTAGCAGCCGTTAACTGGCCACTGCCAAAGTTAGATATCTGTCCTTGTGCCCGAGCAAGCGGTGGTGTGGTACCACCCACCATTAAGAATGCCAGCCAATAAAACGAGTTACTGGCGAGTGAAGTGGAACTACTTAAGTTAAAGGCAACCTCGCCACTCACAACCGAGCTGGTGATATCAGCGCTCGAAGCCACTAAATTACCGGTGCTGTCGTAAATGCCTACAAAGTTTTGGCCACTAGTAAGTGAGACTCCGCTCATCGAAACCACACCGTAAGCAACCTTTGATACCGTCTGAGTACTCCGCATATCAATCCGTTGCAGATACACCACCCCGGAAGTGGGCGCCGTACCGTTAGAGGCCATCACCGGATCATAAGACCAAGCCTTATAGCCAAAGTCAGCCGGCAACGGCAGCTGCGGTGAGCTACCACCTCCTGAAGTTAAGTTATAAGTCGTACCACTCGAATCGCGCCATACCGGCAGACCGCTACTGGCATACAGAATACCGCCGTTTGACGGATTAGTGGTTGGGGCGGTGGTGGCATTAGCGATACCCAGCACCCCTACCCCACTACCCAGATCAAGGCTGGTTTTACCAACCTGCACGCTACCATTAATTCCCAAACCAGCAGTGGTAGCCGAGCCGCCGGGCGCTAGCGCTAAGTTTCCAGCCGACGAACGGCTCAAAGTAACATCACGGGTATTAGTACCATCACCCCATTCAACCGTACCGTTTGCCCGAGTCATCAATCGGGTGTTGGTGTCGCCGATCAATCGGCCGGCAAAAGTTTGCGAGGTTGTAGTATTGCCCTCCAGCAACAGGATCGGGTTGTTGTTACCCGTACCCGAAGAGTTGCGCATCAGCGCTAGGACGTGATCTGTTGAGCGTTGGAAGTGCACCAATTGACTTATGGTGGTGCTGGCCGGCGCGGTAGCTTCGTTAACCTGTAACACAGAGTTATTGAGGATGTTACGGTTAGACGTCGGCGGCGTAGCGTTATAGGTAATAGCGCCGGTGCTAAAGTTGATGAGGTTATACTGCGCCCCGGCGTCAACAATAGCGTTATTATCATCAAAGGTCGGTGCCACCGTACCCTGAACAATGCCACCCGATAGAATCACTCCGCCCGGCAGGCCATTGGTCACATAGACTCCATAATCAGGTGACAGCTGGCCAGTACCATCGTCATCCATTGACACGCGCGTTTCCAGAGCAGAAATCACCACGGGAATATGCGGATTAGAGGTAGAGTTACCGACGATACGCACGCCGGCATACCCGCCCTGGCCGTTGTTGGCATTTTTGCCATCGCGGCAGGCTTGGCAACCATTCAGCATAATCGTGTGTGGTGCCGGAGCCGCCGCGCCCGTGCCATCGCAACAGTTCAAGTACCAGCCGTCTTTGGTGCTACGATCGGACTGGCAAGAGGTAAAGGTCACATTGGTTGATTTATTAACCACCGCAAAGCCGTAGCCCGAAGTATTCCAGGTAGAGCGCACACCGTAAAAGTCTACCGCCGCCAAACCATTGAAGTACCAACCATCACCCGAGTTACCGCCTGCTTCCGAAGTGGCAATTACGCCGTCTGAGTAGCCAAAGGTCGCGCTAGCCGAGTTATCACTGCGCCAACCACCGAGCTTGTTTTGCAATAGGTTAATGTTCTCGACCTCCCAACCGCCCGGCCAGCCATTGGCTGTACTATCGGTGTGTACTCCATAGCCCGAGAAGTTATAGGCAAAAAAGTTACGAATGCGAACGCCTTTGGCAGCTCCAGCCACGTACAGACCATCTATTTTTGCTGATGCAGGCCCCGTGGCGTTCACGCCGGATAGTGATAAATCTTCGATCCGCCAGCCATCAACCTCAGTTGCCGACAGCAATGCCGTACCACCAAAAGAGCCGAACTTTGGTTTAATGTAGGCGCTCATGCCACCATACTGCTGCCAGCGTGTGCCCATACTACCTTTAATAGTGATGTTAGCCGGAATAACGATGGTGTTGGAACTTACATATTGGCCAGCCGGAAAGTATACAATACCGCCCGTTGGACAAGCCGCTATCGCATTGGTGATCGCCGTGTAATCATCAGTCGAGTTATCCCCTTTAGCGCCATAGACTTTGACGTTCACCCAATCGGATGGCACCAGCGTACCACCCGGAGCGGCTACGTTAGAAGAAAATGTTTTGCTACCGGCGATTGTTTGGCTAGTGCTCAGGTCGACAAAGTTTTTAGTGGTCGAACCCGTACCACCCTGGTTAACCGGCAAAGCACTGCTTAAGTGAGTAGCCACGACTTGAGGCGTGTCAGCCGTTCCGCTCAAGTCACCGCTCAGTTGCACCTTTCCTTTGGTGCTGCCCGTAGCATCGGCAACCGTGCCGTTGCTTACCTGCGTGTCGACATACGCTTTCGTTGCAGCATCGGTGTTGTTACTAGGGGTTGGTACGGTAACGGTACCAGTAAAAGTCGGGCTAGCCAGCGGCGCTTTAGCCGCCAAGTTAGTCGTAAGGTTACTAATTTTGCTCTGAGCTATGGCCGCCGAAGCATTAATATTGGCATCGGTAATAGTGTTGCTGGCAATCTTACTGCCCGTAACTACTCCCGCACCAAGCGTCGGAGCTGCTGGATTATTTGAACCACCCAGGTCTCCTGCTAACTGGACAATACCCTTATTGGTCGTGGAAGCATCATTAATAGTCGTGCTAGAAACAGTACTGGCCACCCATTTACCCGAGCTTTGATTGTAACTAAGTACCTGACTGTCGCTGGCACCGCCAGCATTTACATCACCCAGATCAGTTAAATCCGTCGGCGCCGATACGTCGCTGGCCGTTAGGCTAACATTGCCGGCATTGTCGGGCGCTTTGCCGTTGATCGAACTCACACCACCAGCCGCCGTTACCGCTCCCGGACGTAAACTACCATCGCTGTTGTGGGCCTGGTCAAGAAAGGTGTTAAGGATATCACCCCAAGTACCATTATCACTACCGGGAACCGGTAATCGCGCCGCCATTGTTTACGCTACCCTCATTGTTTGTATACCACTACTGTTTGTTTGCTTACTAACCAGCATTCCTGCCGTCATCCACTAAATTCTTAAGCTTACAAATATTATACCATGCCCATTACAGAGCTAACTATAACTAAAAGCTATAGCCCCACAGCATTAACACCGTATGTTGCTTGATCTGGAGTAAACTTGTCATATTCCAGTTGGTCTATTAGGCTGCCACGCGAAAACGATGAGTAACTCATATAGTCCTTAGCCTTGGCAGCAGCTTGTACGTTCCAGTCCGCACCTGAGTTGTCTGCGCCGTAGGTGGCGTCAGCGGTAGAAAACTGCTCATATTCTAGCTGGGCAACAAGTCCCTCGTGAGAGAAGGCTGTATAGCTCAGGTAGTCTTTGGCTTTACTGACAGCGTTCTTCTGGCTTACCGTTTCGGCTGGCGCTGCCGGAGTAGTTGTCTTAGCTGGGGTAGTAGTTGCTGGAGCTGGCTGTGAGGCTGTTGCAGGAGTGGCGGTATCCTGTTTTTGCGCTGTATCAGATGTGGCACTGGTCTTACTGGAAGCGTCACTTGTAGTTATCCCCTTATTGTCCTTGCCGCTTCCACCTGCGGCAGAGAAGATACTGATTAAGACTACTGCTCCAACCCAGAATATAGGTCGTTTATAAAACTTCTTTTTTGTCTTGTTTAAAGTGATCTGATCCTTTACCATTTCTACTCCTTAGTCTAAGTATATTTACAACTTATACGACATTATTATTAAATTTTAATTAAATTGTCCTCGTTCCACCCTTTAAGGTATGTCTATCATAAAATAAAAGCCCTTGAAGGGCTTTTATCACAATATTGGTGACCCCACGTGTATTTAGGTGGAACCCACTCCAGTCTAACTTTCCACAAGAGCTATGAGATAATAAGAAAGACTAATCCCCGTAAGCTACTCATAGTATAGAAGTTGTTTAACACAAAGCCACATACTTCAATGAATCCTTCAATCGAAATCTTATTGCAAGCACAGCGTAATATCCGCTTATACGTCATCATAAAAGTTTTTGTAAAACGAGTATTCCTGCCGCTTTCGGCGATTTATTTCATTCAGGTAGATCATTTTACGATCCGAGAGATTGGGCTGCTTGCTGCCTTTTTTGCAGCGGTGCAGTTAGTAGCAGAAGTGCCTACGGGTTATTTTGCTGACAAGTTTGCCCGAATAACTAGCATCCGGATCGGAGCAGTCTTGAATATAGTCGCCACGCTTCTCTATGCGCTTGTTCATACCAAACTTGCAGTATTCTCTGGACAGTTTTGCGAAGCACTCGGCTACTCTTTCATTGCCGGTGCAGGCGAAGCTTTAATACATGACTCTCTCACTGTGCAGGGTAGAGTTGCCCACTATTCAAAAGTCCTGAGCCATGCCCAAGCAGTGTCACTTGTTATTAATGCTGGGCTCATTGCGCTTGTGCCGATGACATATCATATCAATCCAAGCCTACCATTCCTCCTTGGTACGCTAGCCTTTGGAGTATTGCTGGCTGTAGCACTGCGCATGGCCGACGTTCCCCATCCCACACCAGAACACCAGCGGGCAACATTATCGTGGACTAAAATCTTTAGTCAGCGACATATTATCGGCTTCTTCGTACTATTCGGTCTAGTTAGTGCGCTCTATACAGGGCCTTCAGATATGTTCAACTTAGCGCTGAAGGATTTTGGGCTCAAGCCAGAATACCTCGGTTGGCTGTTTGCCATGGTGAGCCTGATTGCGGCAGCTATTGGGCCATTGATCCCTCTGTTACGAAAGCTGTCCATCCTGGGCTTTATAGCACTCGACCTAGCCATACTGGTATTACCGTTCGTTGGCGCCTTTACAAAGTCGGTTGCCATTCTGGCAATGGCCATAATAATCAATATGGGATTCTGGCGCTATCGTAAAATCATTTACCAAGACCATCTGCTCACGATTTATCCGACTCGCTACAAAGCCACGCTCTTATCAATTATTAATAATGTCGAGCAGCTTAATTTATTATGGATACCAATCGTTGTGGCCGCTAGCGTTAGTCATGCCGGCTATGCACGTGGCCTTGGGATGATTGGTGTTATGACCGTCCTTATTTCGCCGCTCTATTTCTTGGCCGTCAAACGAGCATTCAGACCCGCCGAAGCAGAGGTCAAGTAAAAAATGCTCCTGAATGGAGCATTTCTCTACTAAAATTGGTGACCCCTAGGAGAGTCGAACTCCTCTTGCCAGGATGAAAACCTGATGTCCTAACCGATAGACGAAGGGGCCAAACCGCAGGAAAGTAATTTTGTGTTTACATAAAATTACATTCCGAGGATTTGGCTTCTTTTGCTGTAAGCAAAAGGGGCCGAGATCCCAGATTTACCACCGACTAAGGCGTAAATTTAGAACCCGTAAATAGTATCACAACAGATACAAAATGAAAATCCCCCTAGGCGAACCAAGGGGGATTTTCGAGAGTTTGTCTGGAGCGGTCAGTCAATGCTCGTAAACTTGTTAGGAGCATAGCACATTATCGTGCTTATGTCTACCGCTTATCCACAGTTACCTGCGGACGGCTTAGCGAGTAAGACGACGACTCAAGAACAAACGGTGGGCAAACGCACCGACTACAGCGGCAGCTGCAAAGATACCAGCTACATCACCAGCACCCGTGTTAACTAAGGTGTTAGGAGTTGTAGGAGGAGTACCAGGAGCAGTAAAGCTTACTGTCTGAGTACAGCTAGCGCCACCAGCAGTAACGTCTTTGCCGTTCACCGTAAAGCGAGCGACAGCGCTAATGCTGTAGGTACCGTAGTTGGTGTACTTGTGGGTTTGACCAACAGCGTTAGTGTACAACGAGGTCGAGTTATCGCCCCAGTTGATTTCTACGTCTTTGAAGGTCGCACCATTGTTAGCGGTAGTGTTGAACTTGTCAACAGTTACGCTACGGTCACCAGTGGTTACATGGAACAAGTCACACGTAAACGTTGGCTGGTTAGCACACGTCTTGTTAATCGTAACAGTGGCGGTGTCAGTTTCTTTCTGGCCACCAACCCATGCTTCTACGGTGTTAACAAGGTCGTTGTTACCACACTGTAATTGGTCAGCAGTAGGCATTGTAGCCTTGAACTGTAGGAAACCATTAGCCTTAGAAAGGTAACTACCGATGTTTACACCGTTAGAACCAATCACGTCATCGGTACCTAAGTTCACACCGCTGGTGTGGTTGGCATTAAACAGCACAGAGCTGTTAGATACCATCTTTACGTTGGCAGGCAGCTTATCGCGCAAGACAACGTTGTCAAGCTGTTGAGTACCGGTGTTGGTAAAACCAAGCTGGTAAGAAACAGTTTCGCCAGGGTTGGCAGTAATGTTCTTGCTGTAGCTCTTGTCACCGATGTGAGCAACTTGTTTGGTAACACTAAAGCTTGCAGCTTTAACCTTTACCTTAAGGGTAATGATACCCGTGTATTGGAAACAGCCAGGGATAACACCATCTGGACCGTTGTAACCAATAGGAGCACCAGTAGTAACCACGCTGTCGTTAAGCTTAAAGCCATTAGGTACAGCGTTGGTGTACATAGTAGCCGTACCTGGTTCGTAAGAAACCTGGAAAGGCATACTGCCGGTAAAGTCAACCGTGTCGGCAACTTCACCAGGGTTTGCGTTAGCAGCGTCAATGTAAGCATTAGCGCGCAAAGCAGTGTCGGTAGCGGTAGGCAAAGCTACACGTGCGGTTGCACCAGTAGCGACACCCTTAAAACCACCTTTACCGTCAGAAACGGTGTTTAAGTTACTAGCAGCGTCGTTGTGTACGTAAATACGTAACAGGACATCTTCGCCATCAGTAACGGTGTTAGTGTCAGCAAAGCCGCCACTAGTTGTGTTGGTTGCGTTTTTAGCGTCAAAGAACGTACGCTCATCACCGTAATCAGGGTTGTTGGTAATTGAGTCAAACGTTACATAAGGCGCAGGATCGTTAACCGTAAAGGTCGGCCGATCAGGATACCAAGCTTTTACTGCACCCACAGAACCAAAAATGGCAACAGTGGTAGCAGCAATTACAAGACCCTTTTTCGGCAGACGAGAAAATAGTTTCATATCCACCTCCTAAATCAAGTGAATTCAAATACTTAAATTTGTACTTATTTGTACTGTGCGTTTGCCCGAATTGTTAAACAACTGCTAACAGACTGATTTCCACCTCAAATCCGTAGTATTAAACACATTCTAGCATAAACACTATAAATTGTCAAACATATTATGTAATTATTTTAAGCATAAGTTGTTAAAGTACCTCGACTGCCCTGAGCGAATTGCTGGGGCCGCGCTGCGGTGTCAAACCAAATCATTAGAAATCATAAATATGGGAAGAGCGTGGGGCGATAGAACAGGTTTGGTGCGAGCTAAGCTCACAACATTCCAGTCTATCGACCACCACGCTTACGCATCTTCCTTTTTGCATATAACCACTCCTTTCGGAATCGTCGAAACTTTCAAGGGCCCAGCGGGTCCCCGGAACTTCATGTAGCCGAAGCCACACAAAGTCTGCCTATTTTTTAAGCAGAAACCGGGGACCCGCGCTCAGCGAACCATTTATTAGACCACGAGGGCCACCTCTGGGGGGGAGAGGTTGGTTCACTAAGAACAAAATGTCAGCTGACACCCTATGAAGGGAAGTCTAGAACACGCTGACAGCGCCGTAACTAGCTAGCCGGAGGCGGCGGAGCCACAATCGGCGTTGAAGCCGGCGGGTCCGTGGCAATTGGCGTGGGAGCCGGCTGCACCACAGGGGGCGCGTCGTCTTCTGAGCCAGTAGTGGGCTTAGCCGAGGCTGTTGAGCCAGGGCAAGGTCCACCACAACCAGTTCCACCGTCGATCGGCTTGGTAGCCGGGCCAGGGTCTTGGCCGACTTTCGTCGTACCAGGTCCCTTCACCTGTGCCGGCACACTCGGGTTAACCAGGACATCCTTGCTCGGATCCTTGGGAAGGATACAAGTGGTGTGATCCTGGGGCGAGATGTGCTGTCCCGGAGGACAACTCGGTGTCGGCGTGGGCGTCGGCGTGGGAGCCGGCTTGCTCGGAATAGGAGCCTTGCCGACCGTAACCGGGTTGCCACAACGAGCCATCACCCAGAACGTAGTTCCGTCCTTGGCAACGATCTCGATGGCCTTCCGGTCACCCGTAACCCCAGCCTGACTTTCGGCGTACGCCTTACCATTGCTGGTCAGCGTATTGATGCCGTTTGCCGGTGCCTCACTAGGAGTCACCGCAGCCAGAGCGACTGCCACCGCCAGTTCGTTAACCTTACTGACAGCCGCAGCCGTAGCACACCCGTGGGAATCCACGAACGTGGCTGGGTCCACCGTCTGATGGAGCAGGTAGGCCGAGGCACCCGCGATTTCTCCCGGATAATCCTTGACCCCAGGGGTCGCCGGAGTACTCGAGGTACGGGGCGTCCCGCTGATCCAATCAGTAGCCGCCTTTTGGGCTTCGGCGTTCGTCTTCGCGGTTGCGATCGACGGCACACCTTGGCCCGCCCATTTCCCATTGCTGGGAGTGGTGTCTTGCATCTTCCAGGTCGTGCAGGCCGCCGATGAAGCAGCGGGTGCAGACGTAGACGAGCTAGACTTGGGCTTACTGGCCGCCTTGTGATGGTGAGAACCGACCGGTGCGAACCAGTTGATCGTCGCCAAAGCGATGACCACCAGTGCTACACCTGCCAGCCGTACCACGGCGAACAGCTTGATTCCCGGGATCAGGGAGATCACGAGAGCCAAAATACCGATACCAAACACCAGCCAGAACCACCAGGGGAAACCCAGGGGGGAATGGTGACCGGTGAGAGGGTGCCACAAGATGCGCGTGAAAAGCCACAGGGGCAACCACGCGAGAAGGGCGACGACAGCCGCAGCCGAACGCAGGGACCGTTTGAGCATCCACAGCGCCAAGCCCAGGCCAATCGCCACTAGGACGACTTCCCAGAAAATATGCATGGTAGTGCCTTTCTTGGTGGTGGAATGCTAGCTGTTGAGCTGATCCTTGAACTTGCTGACCCAGCCCTTTTTGGCAGGGGCCGGAGCAGGTGTTGCGGGACGAGGAGCAGCTGGGGTAGCCGGTTGGACTACGGTGGTACGCGCGGGAGCCGGGGCGGGCTGGTCAGGACGGATAACCGTCACCGATTCGCCGTTTCCGGTGTCTCGCGCAGGTTCACGACGTGACTGGCGAGGCCGCTGCGTCTCGTCCGGGTGGACGTGAGGCGTCGGCTCTGCCATCTTCCGATCGGCGAACTGCTTGAGCACGGTCTTGAGCTGCTCGGCGCGGTCCCAGTTGAACTTCTTCCAGTCGGGCTGGTCGTTGTCCGTGTAGGGGAACACGTCGTCGAGGATGTCGGCGAAAAGGCCGGTGGATTCCTCGTGCAGCTTGTCGAAGCGCTCGTTGTTCTGCTTCTCGGTGTTGTCGCGGTGCGTCTTGACGGAAGCGTCGAGTGACTTGCGGGCCATGATAGTTCTCCTTCCCTTGCGGGATCGTAGGTACTGAGTGAGTCTTGCCAAAAGTGCGGAACAAACAATCCTTTCTGTGACAGATGATACGTTTGAACTCACGTTTGACAATCGTCAAACAGGCCAAGTTTCCCAGGGAGGAAATGGCTTGCTACAGACTGCGCTAGGCTATCTGCAGGAAGCCACTTCCTAAAAGGGAACTAAATGGTTGAAAGTTTTGCGTTAAAGCAAAAAGTTAAATGCGTATATCTGCAGCGGGAGTGGCAGGAACCATCCAAAGGATCGCTCGACTGTCACTGCGACCAGTGCAGATTCCAAGGGGCCTTAACAGAGGTGGAGCAGTACTAGCAATCTAATACTAGTAATGCTTATATCTGTTGGTGAAAAGCGCTTTGTAAGGTGGTGCAATCTGGGATGAAAGACGAGCACCGCAACGGAGGCGTACCAGAGGTACGACGGAGTGCGGAGCGGAGGCTTTCGCCCAGAGGGTGCTACCTTACGGAGTGCGCCCCCTAGAATCTGCACTAATCTGTTACTACAGATGTTATGCATTCTAATGATCTGGTTTGTAAATGATCTCCTCTTGAGCAGGGCTCCGGAACATCTTAAAGACGGCAAAAAGACAACATTGGCGCTTAAATCACCGCTGTTGTCAGTCTATCCACCTCTGTAAATGTCCGTAACGGACTTACTGTCTCCCGCCCGTCAAAAGGATAAGTACATATTACCACAAACACTATAAAAAGTCAACTATAATAACCCCAAAATTAGGGCTTGGCAATAGGCGTAAGCGTTTTAGTTTCGGGCTTAGGAGCCGCCGCTACATGGCCAGGGGCGAGTTTAGTCTTGCTAAACACAAAACCGAAGGTGCTTCCCTTGCCCTCTTGGGTTTCGAAAATGATGGCGCCGCCCTGGGCGACCACCACTTTTTTGGCCATGAACAGGCCGAGGCCGGTGCCGTCAGGACGGGCTTGACGGGCATTGCCAGCCCGGTAAAACTTAGTAAACAAATGGTGCTGTTCGGCCTTAGGCACGCCAATACCAGTGTCAGTTACCCGCAGTTCGACCGACGCTGGGGTTTCAGTCAGGGCCACGTTGATCTTACCGCCGGGTGGCGTGTAGTAAATGGCGTTGTCGATAAAGTTCATGATGACCTGGCGGGTCTTGGTTTCGTCGAGCATTAGCGACGGGAAGCTTGCTGGCTTAGTGTAGGTAAGCGTCAGGTTGCGTGACTCGGCAGTTTCGACCAACTGGTCGACTTCTTGTTGGGCGACTTCGGCTAGGTTGACTGATGTCGGTTCAATTATGAATTTACCGGTTTTAAGCCGTGACACGTTTAGTAGGTCAGCGATCAAGAACACCATGCGCTGCGAGCTCACAAACGCTTGTTCGAGCAGCTTCTTTTGCGTGACACTCAGCTTGCCGGCATCACCCTCCATAACCATGCTGACATACCCCTTCACGCTGGTCAGCGGCGTACGCAGCTGGTGACTGGCCATACTAATGAAGTCATCCTTGGCCTCATCGAGCGCCCGCAGCTTCTCGTTCGATCGGCGCAGCTTATGGGTAGCGTCGTCTACCTTCTCCTGCAGGGTAACGTTGAAGTTCTGAATCTCTTCGAAGTGCAAGGCGTTTTGAATAGCGATAATTAACTCGTTAGCAATGGTATCGAGTACCCGCATATCCGTGGAGTTATAGGAGTTACCGCTCTTCTTTTGCCCCAACAGAATATACCCGAAGCCTTCTTCGGCCCTATGGGCATTCGGTGAAAGGCGTACCAACATCGCCACTTCGTTTCGGGTAAGGATTTCCTTTAAATGGCTCTGGTCAGCATCTAGTTCTTCGGTTTGCACAATGGTACGGTGCAGCTTAATAGTAATCTTCCGCACTGCTGAAATATCAGCCGGAGTAAAGGCCATTCTTTTAGTGCCCATCACCCGAACCGGTTTCTCACCCACTTCCCTTAAGCCGATTAGACAAAACTCCGACTTGAGATTGGTAGCAATAATCGTAGCCGTTTGTGAGAGTAAGCGCTCCAGATCAAGGGTAGAAACCAGAACTCGGTTTAGATCATCGAAGAGCTGTTGAGCGTCGTAGGCGTCCCGAAAGAATAGCTGGTTTGTAAGGCGATCGAAGTAGACTTTAAATCGCTGAAAAGTAATTGCCGCTATACCAGTGGCGATCGATAGAAATATCTGCGCCCATATAGAAAAGTGAAGCCGGAAAATAAACCGGGCCGAACCAAAGACTAGGAATCCATAAAGGGTCGCCAGGATGGCCAAAGATGTTAAGTAAGCCAAGGAGCGAGCAATGACCAGTCGGATATCAAAGAGTTTGTGTTTGACAATCGCAAAGGTCACCGAGGCAACAAAAATCAGAGTGAAAATAGGGCCTAGCCAAATCATATTGCTCCTCCCCATAAGCGGGAAGGAAAGGTTGGTAATCTGAGCCGGAATGCTGGCGATTGCCACGCCATAGAGCATATAGATAAATTGGGACTTTTCTATCCCCTTCGCCTTTCTTGCTCTCATATACAAGGCAATATAAGTGGCTACAAAATAAATGGTGAAATGTGCCATATATAGTAAAAAGCCTGGCTTGCGAGGATGTGGCACATTAAGGCCATCATTGATCGTTACCCCAGTTATCAAAAGATGTGGATCAATTAATACTAAAGCTATGCCTACAAGGGCAGGTGTCAAAATTAAAGCGAGCAACTTGTTAGATAAGGGCTTTTTCCGCACAAAGGTAAGTGAAAAGAGCAGGATTGCTACCGGAATAACCATCGGTGCGGCGTAAAAAGTAGATTCAGCAGCCGGCAGTAATTTGGGGCTGCGAGCCGCCAATATCATGATGTCCCCGACTGCCCATAATGCAATACCAAAAATCGTTCCCGTAAAAAGCCAGCCGTAGACTTGACGGTAACTTCGGAGTAAAACCAAAGCGCCTAACCCTAGGTTAGCTACTATAGAGAGAACTAATAGTATGATCTCGAGTTGCATAACAAAAACTATAAGCAGTTTATGCTATGTATGATACCAGTAATGCTACGGAAGACCTAAGGCTACTACTAAAGGGCTGCCGGGGGCGTAGTGAGCGTTCCAAAAACTTGTAAAGGAGCTGCTTCTACCTGGTGTTTTTTGAAAAGTGCGCCGATTAAACGAGCATTCTGGGGGTTAACAGGACCCTGCAGAGCAACTTTACCGACAATTCGCTGAGTAGTGACGTTATCCATACCGCGAGTGCGCAGTTCTTCGGCATAACGAGCCAGAATGGCAGCTTCAGCCTCACAGCCGAATAAGTCATAACTAGCATCGTTCAGCGTGCCATAATCATAATTTTCGCGGCGAACGTTGTTTTCGCTACGGCCAAGGGGCCACACCACTCGGCCGCCCAAACCCTCTACTTCAGCCGGAGCGAAGGCACCCGGCTGGCTATCGTCAACGATAAGCTTTCCCGATAGATCAAAAGTGCCGCTCAAATCTATCTTTGAAGTTACTGCCGATACTACTACATTACTTGTACCGATAAGTTCACTGACCTCATTGCTTGCTGTTACTCGAGCACCGTAACGATTACTGAGTAAGCCATGCGTTTTTTCAGTTTTTTGGCTGTCGGTGTCATGAACCGTAATCTTTGCGGTAGGAAACTCAAAGCTCATGAGTTCAGCGATAGAAGCTCCAATAGAACCCAGGCCAAGCACGCCAATAGTTAATTCATCAGTAGAAAAGTTGCCATCACCAACGTAACCGCGCTCAATACCGGCGCAAACTGCTTTTTTAATAAGTTGCACGGTGCCACCATGGCCTGTCGTCGTAATAACATTCTTATTAGTAATAGACTTACCAAATCGAGTAAGCGCCGGTAAGGTCGCCCCTAAACCGACTACTTCGACACCAAACCGCTGTTGCGCAAAGTCTACAGAGTCATTAACGTTCTGTCGGGCAACCCGCAGCGCCTCAGGGATATTAGCACCATAATCCTCCATAAGGTCACCGAATACTGGTGCAAAAATCAGATAGCCACGTTTACCTTGATCATCAATCTGATAACGATCAATTACGAATGGTGGCAAACCTACCATCATAGTAGCGCGCAGTTCATTAGGCACATAGCGAAGCGCTGGGATAACAGGCTCTACTTCTTGTCCGTATTCGGTGCTATTTCGTGATACCCGAGCTGGCACCACAAAGGCAAAGCTACCGTCCGCATCATGGGCAACCATGGAATCCTCATTGCGAGCATCGTACATAGCAAATGTCGAGTCAATGAACATTTCGGTCGTTTGCAGTTCACATTCTAGGACAGTTTCGCTGTGATTCTGTCGCAAGAAGTTTATAAGGCCACCGATTTTATTATCCACTCGAGTACGATCGTAGTTATCGTACTCTGCGGCACCAGAAAGTACGTCATTCTGGTCAATCCAGTTACGTACCGACTCTTGAATAGCGTGCAGCTCTGCACCAGCCACCTTAGTTTCAGCATTAGAGAGCTCACGAGTAGCGAGATACCGTTCAAAGACAGCCCGACTAGTCGTAAACTGATCGGGTATAAGTTCAATACTTACCTCAGGTTGCTCTGGCACCAAGTGTAATTCTGGGCGCTCATCCGTTACTTGAGGATAGTAATCGATTGTTGCTTCTGTTGTCATAGGTGTAATACCTCGTCTTCAGCATAAAAAAACAGCATCCGCTAGCACCCCTCTCGGAGTACAACGGACGCTGTTATGCTGCTAAAGAACTGGCTACATTATACCGTATATGTGGTATAATGTCAATAACATAATTGTTCGTAATGTCAAATAAAGATGTCCAAAATAGTTGTTGTTGAAGATAACCTGCCCATAGCGCAAATGTATCAATTTAAGCTGGAGACCAGTGGCTATCAGGTACAGTGCGCTTACAATGGTAAAGAAGGCCTTGAGATAATAGAGCAGTTCTCACCAGAGTTAGTTCTGTTAGATATTAAAATGCCGGTGATGAATGGCGATGAGATGCTTGAAAAGCTACGAGCTCAACCATGGGGCGGAAAGATGCGGGTCGTAATCCTCACTAATATAAGTCGCGATGAAGCCCCGGCTAAGCTACGCCTCTTGGGAGTTGATCGTTATATCGTTAAAGCCCACCACACCCCCCAACAGGTGCTTCAGGTCATCGAAGAAATACTCGGGAAAAAATTGTCAAACGAGCCGAGTTAGCTTACATTTAATACTAGTATGGCAACCAAGATTGCGATTATTGAGGATGATCAAACCATCTCTCAGATGTACCGCTTTAAGTTCGAGGCGGAGGGTTACACTGTCGAAACGGCCGACAATGGTAAGCTCGGGCTTGAATTAGCCGAGAAAATGAAGCCAGACATCATACTACTCGATCTGATGATGCCGGAGATGACCGGCGATGAGATGCTCGCCAAACTGCGAGCCACCCCGTGGGGAAAGACCGTGAAAGTCATAGTCCTCACCAACATGGGGGAACAGGAAATTCCAGAAAGTTTGAAGGCGCTCAATGTGAGCGCCGTTATTTTAAAAGCGAACATGACGCCACGCCAAGTAGCTGATTTAGTAAAAAAACAATTATCCAGTTAAACGTGCCATAATAGGCTAATGAAAATTGCCATACTTGGTTACGGATTAGAGGGTAAGTCCGCTTATGAGTACTTCTCGGCTCAAGAGTATGAACTAACTATTTGTGACCAAAATGCCACTTTGGAGGTGCCACCAGGGGCAGAAACGGTGCTGGGCGAGCAATATTTGGATAACCTCGACCGATTTGATTTGCTGATACGTAGCCCGGGACTCTCGCCGGCCGCGATTCTAGAACGCAATCCAAACGTAGCCAGCAAGCTGAGCAGCCAAATCAACGAGTTCATGAAGGCAAGCCCTACTAAAAACATCATTGGCATAACCGGTACTAAAGGTAAGGGTACCACTAGTACGCTCATTGCGCGGATGCTAGGCGCCGGTGGTCACCAGGTGCGGCTAGGGGGCAATATAGGTGTGCCACCGCTCAGCTTTATCCATGAATTAACCAATGAATCATGGGTCGTGCTAGAGCTATCTAGTTTTCAGTTGATCGATCTTAAGCAATCGCCACATATCGCAGTGTGTCTGATGGTAGTACCTGAGCACCTCAACTGGCATGGCACTATGCAAGATTACACGCTGGCCAAAAGCCAATTATTCAGCCACCAGAAAACCGATGACTACGCAATTTACTTCGCTAATAACCCCACTTCTCGACAGATTGCCGAAAACGGTGACGGCCAGAAAGTTCCCTACTACACCGCGCCGGGTGCTTTTGTAGAAAACGGTGCTTTTACCATAGCCAACCAAGTTATTTGCCCGACCTCAGATATTAAACTCGTAGGAGAGCACAACTGGCAAAACGTCTGCGCTGCCCTGACTGCCGTCTGGCAAGCCGGAATGCAGAACGTGGCTGAGCTGCGTTCGGTGCTCAAAACGTTTAGTGGCTTAGAGCACCGGTTAGAACTAGTGCGTGAGCTGAACGGGGTGCGCTATTTCGATGATAGCTTTGGTACTACGCCCGAAACTGCTATCGTGGCATTGCAAGCTTTTAGCGAGCCGAAAGTGATTGTGCTGGGTGGTTCAGATAAGAGAGCCAGCTATGACGAACTGGCTAAGGCAGTCGCCAGTAGCAACGTTCGCAAAGCGCTGCTAATCGGCGACCAAGCTGGTCGCATTCAGACCGCACTCGAGCAAGCCGGTTTTACTAATTTTGCGCCGGGTGGTGATGATATGAAGGCTATTGTCGCCAATGCCCAAGCTGCCGCTCAATCGGGGGATGTCGTACTACTTTCACCGGCCTGCGCCAGTTTTGGGATGTTTATAGACTACAAAGATCGCGGCAATCAGTTTAAGCAAGCTGTGCAAGCACTCGCTTAAGCTGCTCAATCACCGCTGGTTCTGGTTGAATGACTTGGGCGCTGCCATCGGCAAGTTCAGTAATCTCTTCCTCTATCCAATGGTAGTGCGTGCAACCCAGCACGATCACATCAGCTTTTTCATCAATTACTTCTTGTACCCGAGCGGCAATTTTTTGCTCGTCGATTTGGTTATGCTCAATCATATACGCCCAGTCGCTACAGTCCGGCTCCAGCACTTTAATGCCCTTGGCAAACTCAGTTTTAAGTTGGGCGTAGCGTTTGCTGGCTAAGGTAGTCGGGGTGGCACACACGGCAATTACGCCAGTTTTGGTGAGTGCGGCTGCCGGCTTAACCATAGGTTCCATAGCAATGAGTGGAATATCGAATTGCTCCCGTAAATCACTAATGAGTGTGGTAGAAACAGTGTTACAGGCCACCACTATCACCTGGCAACCTTCCTCTACTAAGGAGCGAAAGATGGGTAGCACAAAACCGAGAATCTCAGTCGGTTTGCGCAAGCCGTACGGTACGTGCTCGCGGTCTTCGCGCAGAATAACTTCATGTTCTGGCAAGGCCGCTTGAATAGCATTGGCTACTGATTGACCACCCACCCCAGAGTCAAATACGCCGATTTTCATCAGTTTTCAGCGACGCGCCGGGCTGCCCTAATCACATTATCGAATAAGGCGCACACCGTGAGCGGGCCTACACCACCTTTTACAGGAGTGATGGTTAGATCATCACGCTCATAGACATCAGCCGCCACATCGCCTACCGTTTTACCGTCTTCGCTAGCCACCCCAGCATCGACCACTACAGCGCCTTGTTTGATCATATCGGCATATAAAATGGCAGGGCTGCCAGTAGCAGTAATAATGACGTCAGCTGCTCGTGTCTCTTCTTTCAGGTCAGCAGTGGTGCGATCGGCTACTTGGACGTTTACATCAGAAGCCTTGAGCATTTTTTCTAGAGGCGCGCCGACTAGTTTACCTCGCCCAATCAGCAGCACCTGTTTGCCAGCCAAGTCAACATTGTAACCTGCCAGTAACCACATAATGGCCATAGGAGTCGCTGGATCAAATTGAGCTTTTTCACCAAGCGCATCAACGTCTTTTTCGGGAGCCACTAAGTTAACAATTTCATCTGTTTTAGCGGTATCTGACAGGGGTAATTGGGTAATAATTCCGTGGATAGTATCGTCTTTATTAAGCTGAGCAATTAACGCTGGAACTTCTATGAGATCTACCCGATGTACTGCAACATCAATCAAAATATCTGCGCCGTAGCGCTCCTTGAGTCGTACGTACACATCGATTACTGGATTATCAATAGTAACGATAATAGCTAGCTTGGGCACAATGTGGCTGGCCTGGCGCAAACTGCGCACTTCGTGCGCTTGACGCTCTTTAATAAATCCAGCCAATTCCTGGCCATTTAACACTTTCATGCCGCTATTGTACCAGTTTGTCCTCTGTTAAACGACAAGTATTACATTATTTAAAACTTGTATGCTTTAATCAAGGCATGGAAGAAAACAGGCACCAACTCGCTGCCTACATAAAACAACAATTACAATCCGGCCAAACTGCTCCCAACATAGCTGCCCAGTTACGTACTGCCAACTGGCCAGAAGAGGAGATCCAGCAAGGCTTTAGCGCCGTCCAAGCTGAAATGTTTGCCGGTCATGGACAGACCCCTCCTCCAGTGACGGCTAGCTCTCAAGCACAAATGGCCGTCCCTGTAGAGCCCGATAACTCTCCTTCGACTCACCGCAGTACCAAGAACCGCGCTTCACTGAACCCTTTCAATCATTTTGTTCGTGGCTTCAAGAATTTTATAAAGACCAATTTCCTAGCTACGGCGGCTTCAGTTGCTTTATCTATAGTCGTTGCCATTCCACTTGCTATCGGCTTTGCCTATAGCATGGTCTGGATGTTATTCAGCTCCATTGGAGGCATTAGCAGCGCTATGCTCGGACCTTTGGCAGTACTCCTTATTCTCTTTCTAGTCGGAATTTTTCTACAAAGCTACTTTGGGCAAGTGTTCACTCGTTTAGTACTCACTGGCTCTAGGAAACAAAAAGTAAGCTTAAAAGATGCTTTAACATTTGCGCTACATCGCTACAAATTAACAGTTCGGACATTCTTAATGGTAGGTGGATTAATAATACTTGCCGCTGTACCACTGATCCTCCTTACCTTTCTTTCCCCTATATTAGGCTTGCTTTACGGTATTGTGTACGTTTTAGGTATTATCATTGCCAGCCTGCGGCTGGTGTATATCATGTTGATAATAGTTGACGACCAAAAACCTGCTGACCCAATGGCAGTGATTAAAGCCAGTAGTGCGCTGTGGAAACGAAGTGGTGGCGCAGTGGTTCTCTACCTTATAATCACCGCGATTATCGCAACCCTGCTTAATAATTTGAGCGACCATTTGAGTCAAAGCGGTGGCATTAGCTCCTTTGGTGTCGGTATTTTTGGGTTCATTCTAACTGTTATCATAACGACTATCGTGTGGTCATTTTTGTTCGGCGGACTTACAGATATCTACAACGAAATTACTGGCAGCGAACCAGGTCCACAACCTAAATAATCACCTCTCGCACTTGCAAAAACAGAGGTAATTTGCTAAAGTTTCCACTTGTTGCATTGCAGCTAGCCCAATGTGGGCCCATAGCTCAGCTGGTTAGAGCAGCGGCCTCTTAAGCCGCGTGTCCTGGGTTCGAGTCCCAGTGGGCCCTCCAAATATAAGCGCTTCAAACTCCTCTGTTTTGAGGAGTTTTTTGTTACACTATTTTTATGAAGCATAAACAAACCAGGAATTATTGGACATATAGCATCGCCGTCTTTGTGCTGTGGGGAATCATTTTCCTGGTTCACTGGATTGCCAACAGTCCCCCTCATCCAAAAACCTTAGGCTTAATATTTTTAGGCTACCTTATAGGTTGGCTCGGCGCTACTATAGCGCGTAGCGTATATAAATAAACAGTTGCTAATCTCAATTTTGCTGTGCTGGCAACTCAGATGGCCTCAACTATTGCTATACTTTCCTTATGTCTAATCCTGAAGCTCCTCGCCTCCTTATTGCCACCGGGACAATTTGCGCGGGCAAAACGACCTTAATGGGGCGACTGGTCACCGAAAAAGGTTTTCGCGTGCTTAGTGCCATTACCACAAGAGTTCCGCGAGATAGCGATTTTCCTGGAGAATATAATTATTTAAGTGGTACAGAATTTAGCGCACTTGATCCACAAGATATGATGTATAACACTCAGCATGGTGCACCTGCTGCGCGCTATACGCTATTAAGATCCGTCGTACGAGATTCAATAAAGGATACTGATTACCATTACACCCGGCCTCTTTCTTTGCCATCGGCCGAAAAGGTTATGAGGATATTTGGCGAAGATGTAGTAAAAGTTATTTACTTGCCCACACCTGATAGAGCAGAGCTTGAAAGACGAGCGCTTCAGCGCGGCGATGATCCCGCGAACTTGTCGACACGAATAGAAAATGAATCAAAATGGGATGAATTCGCCAAACAAGTGCCTGGTTTTCACATTGCCAAAGGTCAAACACCAGATGAGCTATACGAAGAAGCACTCCACTTAACTGGTGTACCCATCAACTAAAATTCCCAACGAGCCTTCTGTTAGACTAGAGCCATGTCAGCAGTCGATGCTTACTTAGCTAAGGTTGATCCGCCCGAACGAACCGAGCTAGAGAGAGTGCGGAAGATTATACGTGAAGTAGCACCTGAGACTGAAATAAGCTAACTCCAACCTTGACCGTGGTTTGAGTTGCCTCCACAATAGGGGTATGCAAGCTTGGAAAGCACTAGGTTCAAAGGTTGTCTTTGAGCATAAGTGGATCAAATTGAGGCAAGATACCGTACAGTTGCCTAGTGGACGGATACTCGACGATTACTTCATCGTTGTGGGTAGCGAGGTGGCCATGATAGTACCGGTTACCAATGAAGGGAAGTTCATTTTAACTAAGCAGTATCGTTATGCGCTTGATGATTTTGTGGTTGAATTCCCTGCCGGCGGTGTAGACAGTGGTGAGGATACCAAAGCAGCTGCTTTACGAGAATTACGTGAAGAGACAGGTTATACGGCAACATCAGTAACTCATTTAGCTACTCTGGCAAGTAATCCTGCACGGAGCGGCAATAAAGTTCATCTATTCCTTGCTCAAAATGTTGAGAAGAAATATGAGGTGAAGCTCGATGAAAGTGAGATCATAGAGACGTTGATATGTTCAGCGCAAGAATTAAGGGCCATGGTAGAAAATGGTGACATCTACGTCTCCTCGAGTGTAGCAGCCGTCTATCTTGCTTTAGATTATCTAGAGAAACATTAGCCGACTAGCCGAAAACCTAAGCTAGAACTTTGTTATAGTTAAGCTCATGGTCGACAACCCACGGCGTAGCTTAGTTGATAAATTAGGGATTAAGCCTACTGGCGGTGCTTATACTTTGCACGCGCCCCACGGATATGCTGGCGAGCTGCCGTTTGTGCTCGAAGTAAATAATATTGATGAAATACCGGAAACTTATGAGTGGCTTCAGGCTTTTTATGTGAACAAAAATGATTTAGAACGCGAGATAGCCACCATAAAAGATCGCTTGGCCCACGATGGCCAGCTATGGATTTCTTGGCCCAAAAAATCATCAGGCGTAAACTCCGACCTCAACGAAAACATCATACGCGAGATTGGGCTGAATGCCGGGATCGTCGATGTGAAAGTAGCAGCCATCGATGAAACGTGGTCCGGCCTTAAGTTTGTGTATCGTTTGAAAGATCGCCAGTAGCCATGAGTGACTTCTTTTTGCATCTCGGCTTGCCAATTTTGTTCTTACTAGTCATGTTGGAGTCGTTTGGAGTACCGTTGCCTGGAGAAACGGCTTTAATAGCATTTGCCGTGTTAGCGTCACAAGGCCATTACTCTATTGAGGCAGTGATTGGCTTGGCAATCGCCGGTGCGATCATCGGTGATAACTTAGGGTATTGGCTGATTGGCCGAGTTGGTGGCCGCCGACTTTTTACCAAGTGGAAGTGGTTGGAACGCTACACTAAGCGCGTATTGCCTGATGCCGAGGGCTTAATTGCGCGTCATGGATCTAAAATGGTGTTCTTTGGGAGATTTATTGCTTTTTTGCGCTACACTGCCGCTTGGGTAGCTGGCCTCGGCAAAATGGAATGGTGGAAGTTCTTACTCTGGAATGCCCTAGGAGGAATTGTATGGGCCACCGGCGTAGGCTTGATAGCGTATTATGCGGGCCAGGCAGCGGCCGATGCGCTACGGCGCGATGGAGTATATGCCGCTTTGATAATTGTCGTTATTTTGATCATCGGCTGGGCGACGGTGCATTACGGTAAAAAACGTTTAGAAAAAGAGTTATAGAAAAGCTCCCGGCGTATTCCGGGAGCTTTTACTTTTAACGGCTTACAGACCTACATGGTCTTTAAGGGCCTGTCACCCCCGCCGCCCCTATCACTTTTGGTGATGGTGCGCTTGGTGTCAGCCAGTTTTTCTAACGGCATTGCTGCTGTCTGGCTGCCTTGTTTTATATTCTTTTTTAGTACCATATGGACCCTCCGTTTATGGCACGTTCTACTATATGCCAGAAGATAGGAGCGGTCAGTCTAAAATTTCACTTTTTGTCCTTTTAACCGTTTTCAAATAAAAAGCCCGAGACACTGCCTCGGGCTACACAAGCTAACTTAAATAATCTGCTAGGCCTAGGATATCCTAAGCGGTTGCGATTTGACCATAGCCTCGACTGCTAAAGTCGAATGCTGAGTGGTTGACTGGGCGACAATTGTCGCTGATCGTAGTGTAGTTAGTCATCTCCCTCACCTTTCCCTCGTTAATGCTAACTACCATAAGCATACTAAGGCTTACCTATCAGTACTATGAATTTTTTCACATGGCAAATTACTATTGTAAATGGGCAATTCTACGGTAAATACAGTAGGTAAAAGAGATGCCGTTATCAGTTTGCTCAGGCGAACGGCTTACCAGCTCAAACGTATCTTTAAATGGTGGAAAGAATTTGGTGCAATGAAAATCACCCTGAATCTCGGTTATATATAACTCATCAGCATACTGGAGAGTTTCTGCAAATAAGGCAGCTCCGCCAATGATCCAGAGGTCTGAGCTGCCATCTTGCAGCAACGGCTCTAACTGCGTAATAGGGATAAAGCCCGGGCGTAGCGGGGCATCATCATGACTAAAGACTAAATTTTCTCGGTCAGACAGCGGTTTGCTGAATTCAATGTACGTGCGATAGCCCATGAGAACCCGATTATGTATGGTGTGTTCTCGAAAGTAGGCTTGATCAGCGGGGAGACGCCAGGGAATCCCGGCTTCGTTAGCCATTCCCTGTTTTTCATCAATAGCAGCGATCATTCGGATCATACAAGTCCTTCTTCAGCGCGTAATTGGCTGAGTAAGTAAAATGAACCGCTTATTACTATAACGCTTTCCGGGCCAGCTAATAATGCTTGGTACGCTCGATGCTGGTCGGCGATAGCGATCACATTTTGGGCTCCTGCCGCACGTAAACTAGCAGCTATCTTTTCTGGGTCAACCGAACGGGCCGGCAAATCCTGTGAGGTATTAAAAGTAGTAACAATAATACGCGTTGCCACGCTTGCCAGCAGTGGTTCCAACCCATTTGATTCTTTGCCTTCTTTGAGCGCTAAAAGCAATGCCGGCTTAACACCCGGAAAACGACTAGCAAAGCTCTCCCAAAAAGCAGCCATTTTTTGGGCATTGTGAGCCCCATCCATAACCAGCGTCTTATCGCCACCGTTACGAATATCCATGCGGGCCGGAACGATAACTTTTTGGGTCGCCAATAATACTTTTGGATCAACTACGGGTAACGCATCTCGGGTAACAACATAGCGAAAAGTTTCGTGGGCCAGCCACCAGTTACGTCGTTGATACCGAGCCAGTTCTGCCACGAATTGCTGCTCCTGACTTTCTTTGATCAGTGTCAGGTGCGCTCCGACATCCTCAATTCGTTCTTGAATAGAGGTCATAATCTCAGCTGCTTGCTTATACATAAAAGCATGGTTGCCCTGATGGATGATGCCGGCTTTTTGAGCTGCAATTTTAGCCAGCGTATCGCCTAGAATGCGCATATGGTCATAGCCAATATCAGTAATTACACAAACCTTATCAGCTCGCTGAGCTATGTTAGTGGCATCGTGCAAGCCGCCCATACCTGTTTCCACCACCGCATAATCCACCCGCTCGCGGGCAAATACCCAAAAACTAAAGGCATAGAGTAACTCGAAGTACGATGGTTTTTCACCCATCTCCTCAACGATGTCTAAAAACTCACCAAGTGCCTCACAAAAAGCCGCTTCGCTCAGGGGTTGGCCATTTATCTGCGCCCGCTCAGTCACGCTGTCTATGTGTGGCGAAACGGTCAGGCCTACTTTGCTGCCCGTGGCGTGCAACATCGCCGCAAGGTAATATGCGGTCGATGTTTTACCGCTCGTGCCAGCAATGTGGATGATTTTGATGGCATCCTGCGGATTGCCCAGCCTATGCATAAGCGGCCGAATACGTTGCAGAGTCATATCCTTGCCTGTCAGCTGCGCCACCAAGGGCACATAGGGCTGCAGAGCTTTTTCAGCTTCTACTAGATTTTCAATAGTCACTATCGCCTCTGTTCCTTCTCTGATAAGATAGTATACGTTATTATGCACCCGTAGCTCAGCGGATTAGAGTACTTGGCTTCGAACCAAGGGGTCGCAGGTTCGAATCCTGCCGGGTGTACCAAACATATGAATATCATTCAGCAAGCAGTGGGCGAAATCCAAGAAGTCAGCCATCTGGCAAGTGCTGATGTAGTGGCTCAACACATCCCCTCGTCTGCTACATTTGTGACGCTCGCAACCGTAATGATGCTTGAGGATCCTAACGCTTTTGCCCTTCATTTTAGCCACACAAACCTCCTGACAGGCACTAATACACGAGATGGATTAAATGGTACTAAGTACATTGGATATCTTTTCCATGATGCAACAACTCTTTACTTTGCCACCGAGACACAAACGATTTACACAATCCAGCTAGCCGAGATACAGCGCTTTGATGGTAGCTATCCAGAAGCTTTCTTGTTGTTGCTTACCAACGGTACAGGTCTTTTCGTCGGTCAAATAACTCCCGTGCAGCTACCTGCCTCTAGCAATTATCAAACCACACCTCATGTATCTTCTGATGACAAAGGTGGATGGTATAAGGAGTTTGTCCAGCTTGGAGTCATTAGCCAGCAAGAAGTTCAAGCCAATACTCGTAGTGGCCGCACGTTCATGATCGTATGGATAGTTCTATTTGTAGCCTTCACCCTTTTTATCATTTTGAAACACTAAATCTGGTTCCAATGCTGCCCAGAGAGGTTGCATGAAAGCCGTGCGTATTAACAAAATATCACCGAGACTACTTAATTATCGGATGGACGGTCTTGCTTAAGGGCTTGGAGCATTAAACGTCCTAACTCACCGGAGAGTAAAATATCCAGATCATCTTCTCGCCCCTGCATCACTACATTGCCTCCATATGAAATAAGTCCAACTGGCCAACGCCGTTCCCGAGTTTCAGCTTCGTCGCGATGAAAAAACTCGTCACCACCACCCGAAGTTGGTGGCCCAGTGCGTACAAAGTTACCACCTCCGGCGTTACCCGTCTCCACGTCTAATACGGCCATACGCCAGCCCCCTTTTAACAAGTTTTACTATACAAAAGCGTTGAGCTGTCGTCAGTGAAAAACCGGACAGACCAAATGTGATACCGCACATGGGTTATAATAGTGCCACGATTATGCCCCGTTAGCTCAATTGGCGTTGGCAGAGCCGACAAGAGTTATATGGCGGAACGCTCTATCCAATTAAATTGGACTGGAGCTGACGCCTTACTTTAACAATCAATGATTATATAAGCCCCGTTAGCTCAATTGGATAGAGCGTTGGTTTCCGGTACCAAAGGTTGCAGGTTCGATTCCTGTGCGGGGTACCAGTTTATAGGTCAGGCGCGCATTAAAAAAGCGCCTGCCGGCGCTGATGTTAGGCTAAGACTTGTTTGTTTGCTTACGTTGTTTGTTAGCTTTGGCGGGCTTTTGGCTGTTCTTCTCGGCAATTTTTTGCATATTACCGAGCATTTGCTCAATGGTCATTGCTGCCCTTTCTGTTTCGCACTTACATTTGAAAATACGAGAGTTACTATAAGCCGCTTGGCTAGACCGTACCGTAAAAAATCTTACAGTTAATAATTATTTTTTAGTCCGGGGTGGTAGGGCTTTGGGACCTTTAAGATAAGTTCCCTTTAACATTGCCTGCTGTAAGGTTTGGAGCAATTGTCGGGCTTGTTCATAACTCATTCCAATCCGGCTAATGGGGGCAGCCTGAGTGGTAGTAGTTTGAGTAAAAGTTAGGGTGATCCCGGCATTAGTAGGAGTGATCTCCACCCCATCGCTGTAGAGCGTGCGGATGTCATGCGTCAGCATCATAATGATCGTTTTGGTTTGAGCATCGGGCTCACCAAGAGGTCGTAATTGTTCGGGTACATCACCGTCATAGCCAGCCAGTTCCCATAGCCGAAGTGCTTCATGATCTTGCATATCAAAATGATTGATCAGTAAGAGCAACACGTCTTCGGCTGGCCGTACTAAACCAGACTCGATGCGTTCGAGAAGTACGGTATCAATCTCTACCGCTCCCGAAACTTCGGCCAGGCTTTCGCTCAACTGCTCGCGCAAATACTTTAAATGCTGGCCAAGCGGTTGAAACGGTCCCGAGGAGTTTGGTTGCTCACTCATACTTTTATGGTACCGCCAGGCCAAGTTAGGTGCAAGCATAAGTAGCTGCGTATAATAGGTGGCATGAACCTTTCGCACGATGTTAGTCTGGCTGATTTTTCTACTATGCGACTTGGCGGTAAAGCTAGTCATTTAACAGAGGTACACTCCCGCGCAGAACTCACTGAGGCGGTAGCCTGGGCCGAAAGCAATCAGGTACCAATTTTGATGATCGGCAGTGGTAGTAATATCGTTTGGCGCGATGAAGGCTTTTCGGGACTTGTCTTAGTAAACCGTTTTGAGGGCTTTGAGTTATATGAAGAGGATGCAAGCAATGTATATCTTACGGCTGGAGCTGGCGAAAACTGGGACAGTGTCGTAGCGCGGTCAGCACAAGCCGGCCTAACTGGCATCGAAGCTTTGAGTTTAGTACCGGGCACCACGGGCGCTACACCGGTACAAAATGTGGGCGCCTACGGTCAAGATATCTCACAAACATTGACCACTCTAGAGGCTTATGACACGCAAGCTAAACAATTCGTAACTATCCCAGCTAGTGACTGTGCTTTTGGCTATCGTACCAGCCGCTTTAAAACAACTGATCGGGGTCGGTTTTTTATCACGGCAATCACCCTACACCTCACCCGAGGCAATCCGCAGCCACCGTTTTATGCAGCGTTGCAAAAGTATCTCGACGAACGCAACATTACAAACTTTACTCCTCAAGTCATCCGCGACGCAGTAATTGACATCCGCACTAGTAAACTACCCGATCCTGCCAAGGTCGCCAATAACGGATCGTTCTTTGCCAATCCGATCATCAGCGAAGACAATCTGCGTGCGTTGCGCGAACAATACCCTACAATTCCAAGCTGGGAAACACCCCAGACCGGCCAAGTAAAGATTCCAGCCGCTTGGCTGCTCGAACAAGCGGGCTTTAAAGACGTGCACGACTCGGCCACCGGCATGGCAACTTGGACCACTCAGCCCCTGGTACTTGTTAACGAAGCCGCACGTAGTACTGCCGATCTACTAGCCTTTAAACAAAAGATTATCGACACAGTCGCTAGCAAGTTTGGTATCACTCTCGAACAAGAACCCGAGCTGCTGCCTTAATTGTCACTGGGGAGCGGAAATTTTAAAGCGAAGGTTTTTACTTGCTCGCAAAGTTCAGTTAGTTTGGCATCGTCATCACGATTATCGATGGCTTGCTTCATCCACTCAGCAATTTGTTCCATGTCTGATTCTTTGAGGCCACGCGTCGTGATTGCCGGGGTACCCAAGCGGATACCGCTAGGCCGATAGGGTGGGTTAGGGTCGTTAGCAATGGCATTTTTATTAAGTGTTAAACCGATTTTATCGAGCGTTTCCTGTACGACATTGCCGTCAATATTAAAGCTGGATTGGACATCAGCTAAGATCAGGTGATTACTTGTGCCACCAGTCACCAGTTTAAAACCGCGAGCTTGCAAGGCGGTAGCTAGGGCTTGAGCGTTTTTGAGGATTTGCTCGGCATAAGTCTTAAACTCCGGCTTGAGCGCTTCACCAAAAGCAACCGCTTTAGCGGCAATGATGTGTTCATGCGGGCCACCCTGCATACCTGGGAAGATAGCACGATCGATAAGCGTTGGGATGTTCTCGAGGGTTTTTTCGGGTGCTTTGAGCGGGCTACCGACTGTGCCTTTGGACAAGATGAGGCCACCGCGCGGACCACGCAGTGTCTTGTGGGTGGTGGTCGTAATAACATGAAAACCGTAATCAAAGGGGTTTTTAGCAACTCCACCGGCAATTAAACCAGCGATGTGGGCCATATCGGCCATAAGTAGCGCCCCAACTTCGTTGCCAATTTCAGCAAATTTAGCATAGTCGAGTTCGCGAGGATAGGCGCTAAAACCAGCGAGGATGATCTTTGGCTTGTGGGTGCGAGCCAGCTCACGTAGCTCATCATAATCAATCTCACCGGTGGCTGGATCTTTCATCTTGTAACGGATGAAGTTGTATAAATGGGCACTGCGCGTAACGGGGGCGCCGTGGGTTAAGTGGCCGCCGTGGCTTAGATCCATCGCTAGCACCGTATCACCCGGCTCCAGCCAAGCAGTATAGACCGCTTCGTTTGCCGGAGCTCCGGAATGCGGCTGGACATTAGCATGGTCAGCTTTAAATAATTGCTTAGCCCGGTCGATGGCTAGCTGCTCGACTTTGTCGGTGTTTTCTTGGCCGCCGTAGTAGCGTTTACCCGGATAACCTTCAGAGTATTTATTAGTAAACACGCTGCCCATGGCCGTAAGCACATCGCGGCTCACATAGTTTTCGCTCGGGATAAGCTCTAGCCCTTCGCGTTGGCGCTTTTCTTCGGCAGCGATCAAATCGGCGACGGTAGTATCGATCATTGTTGTTCCTCCAAGTAGTTGTTTTAAGTATAGCTAGTAGTGTGGAGAAACTAAATCATAAAATCCATTGTATACCTTTTCTCGTGAGCGAGGGTGAAGCTGGTGGTGCCAGGCGTGCGGAATGCGAGAAGACGTAACCGGTAGTTACGGTGACGAGTAATCCGTATGTCTGGCGGCATCAGCTTTGGCCACAGAAGAGAAAAGATGTGCAGTGGATTTGCGCCTATTGTAACAAATGAGGAATGGGTCTACACTAACTTGCAGACCTTCTAAAACAAAACCATTATTGACTCTTTAACATCATAGGTGATATAATTTATGGCTGTGAACCAGACCAACGAGAAAATTGGTGAACTTATAGCTCAAATACGACAAGAACGCGGCCTTACCCAGGCCGAGTTTGCTCGTCGCCTCAACACCAGCCAATCGGCCGTAAACCGTATGGAACATGGCCGGCAAAACCTCAGTCTGGAAACGATGGGCCGCATTAGCGATGTATTAAACAAGCAGTTGATCAGCCTGAGTAGCGGCGCCGTAAACCTACGTATTGAAGGTGGCCACGAGCTGAGTGGCAGTATTGGTCTAAAAACCAGTAAAAATGCTGCGGTTGCCCTGCTGTGTGCTAGCTTGCTCAACTACGGTGTAACGCGCTTCAAGAACTTCCCCCGGATCGAGGAAGTCTATCGAATTATCGAAGTGCTGGAAAGCATCGGCGTCAGCGTAAAGTGGCTCCCTGGCAACGACCTAGAAATTCGTCGGCCCGAAAAACTACAGCTCGATAAACTTAATGCCGTAGCAGCCCGCAAAACTCGTTCAGTACTGATGTTCATCGGTCCATTACTGCACGACTACAAGGCCTTCAAGATTCCTTACGCCGGCGGCTGTAAGCTCGGCACCCGTACCGTTGCACCTCATTTATATGCCCTGGAAGAATTTGGCGTCAGCATTGTCGCCACTAAAGGTAACTACGAAGTTACGGTGAACAAACGGGCGCCTGGCGAATTAGTCTTGTATGAATCAGGGAATACCGTTACTAACAACGTACTTATGGCTGCCGCTCGGACTACTGAGCCCACCACTATCCAGGCAGCAAGTGGCGATTATATGGTCCAAGACCTGTGTTTATTCTTGAAAAAGTTAGGCGTACAGATTAGTGGTATCGGCACTTCATTCTTGACGGTTCAGGGCGTTGAGCGCATTAAAAAGAATGTTACGTATGCGCCTACTGAGGATCCGATCGAAGCAATGTTCTTTATAGCCGCTGCCGTAACCACTAATTCATCGATTAAGATTGAGCGTGTTCCCTATAAATGGATCGGTTTAGAGCTCATGAAGCTCAAGAAAATGGGTTTGGAGTTTAGCCTCAGCAAACCCTATAAAGCTGAAAATGGCGTAATTGACCTGACCGATATGAAAATTGAGAAGCACAATGGTAGCCTCAGGGCTTTACCAGATAAGTTGCACCCCAACTTGTATCCGGGCTTGAACCCTGATAACCTTCCTTACTTTGTACCTATCGCCGCCGTAACCAAGGGCCGGACGCTCATTCACGACTGGATGTATGAAAACCGCGCCATTTATTACACCGAGATGACTAAAATTGGTGCCCAGGTCGAGCTAGCTGATCCGCACCGCGTGTTCATAGTTGGGCCTACTAAATTTAGCGCCGCCGACGTGGTGTGCCCACCTGCTCTACGCCCCGCTTCACTACTGCTGATTGGAATGCTAGCTGCACCGGGCACGAGTATGCTACGCAATGTCTATACCATTAACCGTGGTTACGAAGATTTGGCCGAACGTTTGAATTCAATTGGAGCACACATTGCTGTGCTTCATGATATGTAGGTTTGCCGCCAGCGATGGTCATTATGCCCGTTAACTGCTATAATCACCCCTGTTCGCGGGATTCGTATAACGGTTAATATATAAGTTTTCCAAACTTAGGACGGGGGTTCGACTCCCCCATCCCGCACCATACACCCAAAATCGTGCCCTGGTAGCTCAGCTGGATAGAGCAGAGGACTTCTAAGCCTAAGGCCGTAGGTTCGAATCCTACCCGGGGCACCAATGTTCGGAATTTGGCCTTAGCCAGATTTTGGACATTGGTTTTTCGAGTTGTATTACTCGAACGGTTCGATGTTTTGCGATGAGCAAAACCTATGCCGAAGCCGAGAAGACCTTCGTATAAAATTATAGTTTTCCTGGCCTGAAGCTATAATCCTACCCGGGGCACCAAATAACTTAAGTAAGGCGTTTGCTATACTTACCGTATGATTGAAGCTGTAATCTTTGATATGGACGGGCTGCTTATCGATAGTGAGCCCTTATGGCAAGAAGCGGAGATGGCGGTTTTTAATAAGGTAGGCGTGCCGCTTACCTTAGAAATGACCACTCAAACAACTGGCTTACGAACTGACGAAGTGGTTGAATACTGGCATAAAAAGCATCCATGGGACAGTCCCTCACAAGAAGAGGTTAGTACCCTGGTTGACAGTACTGTAATCGAGCTTATTAGAAGTAAAGGGCTTGCTAAGGATGGGGTTAATGAAGCCATCAGCGTTTGCGCAGGCTTACCCATAGCAATCGCTTCATCTTCTTCGCAGCTGCTTATTCGCACCGTCCTAGAAAAACTTGGCATAGCCGACAAAATAAAAGTCGTACACTCAGCACACGATGAAGCTTACGGCAAGCCACATCCGGCAGTCTACATCAGCACCGCCGAAGAGCTAGGAGTTCACCCTAACCACTGCTTAGCCTTTGAAGATTCTGCCAACGGCGTACTAGCAGCTAAAGCTGCAAAAATGCGCTGCATAGCCATCCCTGAACCTGAAATGCGAAACGACAAGCGGTTCGGTATTGCTGATATAGTTCTTCATTCGCTCCACGATTTTACGCCTGAAATGCTAAAAGGCTGGTAACCCAAGCCCAGCTCTCCAGAGAGCACCAATACAAAACCGGCATAAACTGCTATACTTGCCACAAGCTTACTTATAGGTAAAGAGATCGCATATGGATCATAGCGGTGATCAGCCTACTACACTTAGAGAGTTTTTTGGGACCGGTGAACGAGTTGAGTTCAAACACGGTGAACTTATCGGTAGTTCTGAAGAGGACAAACCCGAGGTTTACTATATTCTCAGTGGCTACGTAAAGATTTTTTCAGTTAACCCTCGCGGCGAAAAATACGTACACATTATCTATAAATCAGATGAGATTTTTCCTTTAGCATGGACGACCGATCAAGTGCGCCGAAATATGTTTTACGAAGCGCTGAGTAATGTTACTCTTCTGGTACAATCCCGGAAAGTAGTCGCCAACCAACTTAAAAATGATCCTCATTTTTCTTACTTGATGTTGCAACGTGTCGTCGATCAATATCGGGTTTACACCGGTCGAATCGATAATTTGGAATACAAATACGCAAGTGAACGGCTCGCTTATCGATTGGTATTTTTGGCCGAGCGATTTGGTATCGTTAAGGATAACACGGTAACGATCGAACCAGTCATAACGCATCAGGTCCTAGGTAGTAGCATCAACTTGAGCCGGGAAAGTGTAAGCAGGGAAATGGAAAAGCTATGCCGCAAGGGCCTGGTTGCCTATACCGAAAAGCGGCAAATAGTCTTATTAGACTGCGAACGTTTAGCCACTCAATATAAAATACCGCCCAGCCTAACCCTAGCAACTAACCGTTGAGTGAGTTGTAAAAACTCCTCTTTTCCCCTATAATCACCCCCGTCCTACCAATGTGAATTGCGGTTTTGCAGCTCACCCAAAAATTTAAAATCTTCGATTTTGAATTTTTGAGAGGAAGGCCATAGCCGTGAGTCGAAGCTTTTACCGAATAGGTAAAACGAGACCGAGGCGTAGGGCCTGACGTGGCGGATGTAGCTCAGCTGGTTAGAGCGCTGGATTGTGGCTCCGGAGGCCGTGGGTTCAAATCCCATCATTCGCCCCAAATAAAGATCCGATCGTATGATCGGGTTTTTTATTTTATTCTGAAGTTTTTGCAGCGATTACTTGAGCCAACACTGCAGCTCCCACAACTGCCGGAATTACATTAACTAATAATGGCCAGAGGTAGTGGCCTTTAGCGTACCAGGTAACCGGAACGACAATTATATAAGCTACGTAGAAGACATAGAGCACAAAACCTTGCCAACTAAGCGGCAAGTAGCTGCCTCGAACTTTCGTGAACCAAGCCGGTCTCTTCATGTCCATTTTTGTACCGCGCATTCGCTGCCCTTTCTTTAGTTTTTAGAGAATATGCCCTAATCATACAAAGTGGCGCTCCTTATAACAAGACGTGTTTGACAGAATAGCATTATTGTTTAAAATTATAATATTCATCCACCGTGGATGAATTGAAAAGGAGGTGGTCCTCGTGACCGCTGCAAAAACTGTTCAGGTGCTCGACAGGGCCGAAGAACAGGACATCAGCTCCACAACGGTGCCGACGTCGTCGCCGAACCTCCGCGAACAGGCCATCCGGGCCATTCAGCGGGAGACGGACTGCAGTCACCGCCAAGCCAAGCGCTTGATCAACTGGCTCGACCAGCTCATTCACAAGACCCGGAAGTACAACTACGAGTCTTACTACCTGACTGACTTGGAACTCATGAGTCCGTCATACGAGCTCTTCGATACGGTGATACCCCACGATCAAGTGTCGACACGGGGCAGTGCCCATGAGCTACTCGAGAAGTTGCTCCTCGACCCCACCAAGGGCGAGCTCGGGTTCACTCACCAGATGCGTGATCAGCATGGTGAGCTCACCTACTGCAACTTCTGCGTCAACACGACTGCGGTGCGCTGATCGATACGCTGCGGTGTGGCGACCCTGATCCTTCGGGGTCGCCACACTTGCAGTTAGCTCATCACCTCCTTTTCTTTACACACCCTTTATTATCAATCATCTTTTCTCAACGTAGAAAAACCACACTCACCTCTGTATAATAAGAAGAAATAAGGAGTACCTCAATGCGAAGGGTAGTACGGTTTTTGCGTCAGTATAAGTTATTTAGTTTGGCTATTTTGGCCGTAATTATCGGCCTTATTTTACAGTTCCTAAACCAAGATACAGCCGTTAAATGGGTACTCGGTACTGTAGCTATTATTGAGGCATTACCTCTCCTCAAAGATATGCTCGATGATGTCCGCGGCGGCAGTTACGGCATTGATATTCTGGCGGCAACGGCAATTGTGGTATCGGTGATTTTGCAGCAAGATTGGGCGGCAATCGTGATTGTCGTCATGCTAACGGGAGGTGAGAGCTTAGAAGATTTTGCCGAACACCGCGCCCAAACCGAACTTAATGCGCTACTCGAGCGAGCTCCTCAACTAGCCCACGTAATACGCGGCGCCAAAGAAATCGATATTAAAGCCAGCGAAGTAAAAGTCGGTGACAAGCTTGTTATCCGACCTGGGGAAGTCGTGCCTGTCGACGCCAAAATTACCGATGGTCATAGTGAATTTGACGAGTCAAACTTAACAGGCGAAAGCTTACCACAGATTAAGGAAGTCGGGGGCGAGATACTCAGTGGTACCATTAACCTAGAAGGTGCCATTAGTGCTACGGCTTTACACACCGCGGCTGATAGTCAGTATCAGCAAATTGTAAAGCTGGTGCGTAGCGCAGCGGCCAGTCAATCACCTTTTGTACGTCTGGCTGACCGATATAGCGTGCCATTTACGATTGCTGCTTACGCAATCGCGGCTGCCGCCTGGATAGTTGGCGGTCACCCGATTCGGTTTTTGGAAGTAATTGTTGTGGCTACTCCCTGCCCTCTTTTGCTGGCAGCGCCTATCGCCCTAATTTCTGGGATGGCCCGAGCCAGCAAGTTTGGCATCATCGTAAAAACCGGCTCAGCACTCGAAAAACTGGCCGAGGCTGAAACAATTGCTTTCGACAAAACCGGTACACTTACTTTAGGCGAATTACGGGTGGCAGACATTGTAACTTTTAATAAAGCTACAAAAAATGAGGTTCTCAGTTTAGCCGCTAGTTTGGAGCAGAACTCGAACCATGTTGTTGCCCGAGCAGTTGTGTTGACTGCTCAAGATAAAAAGCTCAACTTTAGCAAAGCCAAGCACGTCCAAGAGATCCCCGGTCGCGGCCTTAAGGCAAGCCTCAAAGGACAGCAAGTGCTCGCCGGACAACTCGGCCTCCTAGAAGATAACAACATACCACTGCCTAAAGACTTTAAGAAAAGCACTATTAAGCAAACTGCTGTGTACGTAGCTAGTGATGAAAAACTGCTTGGAATTATAACCCTCCAAGATGAAGTTCGGCCCGAAGCTCAAACTACCCTTAAGCGAATCCACGACTTGGGTATCACCCATACCTTAATGGTTACCGGTGATAACAGAACTACGGCAGAGGCAATCGCCAAGCAACTTGGTATTGATAATGTGCAGGCCGAAATGTTACCCGGAGACAAATTACACGCTCTAGAAAGTGTCCACGAACGGCCCTTAGTTTTTGTTGGTGACGGCGTGAATGACGCTCCGGTTCTGACCGCTGCTGACGTTGGCATTGCCTTAGGAGCACGTGGTTCAACCGCTGCTAGTGAATCAGCAGATATGGTCATTATGACCGAGGGAGTTGGCAAGGTCGCTACGGCTATCGCCATTGCCAAACGCACCTTTTCGATTGCTCGACAAAGCATCCTGGTTGGGATTTTCATTAGCTTAGCCCTCATGATAGTGTTCGCGACTGGTAAGTTCTCACCTTTGCTCGGAGCAATCTTGCAAGAAGTGGTAGATATAATCGTGATCTTCAACGCCCTGCGGGCGCACACCGTGCTCAGCGACTAAGCGGATAGGCGATCAATAACGGCACTAGGAGATTATCGAGTCCGTAAACGCCAATGTTTTCAATAAAGCTCGAAGAAGTAGCTAATACCAACAAGTAGGGCAGCGTGATGGTAGCCCCACTAAAATGTTGATAGCCCAGTAGCAACACGATTGCTACAGCAAAAAAGGTAAAGGTGCCAATTACACTCTTGGTGGCATCAAAAACTTTGTAGCGACTGTGTCGACCATAGCGCACGCCAATAACGGCCGCTAGGCCATCTCCCAGAGCCATCTGCAATAGAGCCACGGCGTAAATCCATTCATCGTGGGTTACGACCGCTACAATTCCTACGGCTAATGCAAAAAATAACTCGCCTTGCGTAGGACGCTGCACACTATGGATAGCACTAAAAATACGGAGATATTTAGAGAGTCCGACCACAATCAAGAAAGCAACGCTGAGCAATTCGATCTGGCCCCAACTTAAAAAGAAAGGCCAAAAAGCCACAAAACAGCCCACTGCAATATGCACAAACTTACGGCTTAGCTCACCATGGGATTTATGTTTGCGCCACCACATTTCATTCACCATAAGCAGCAAAAAAACCACTACTACAGCAACTATTAAATGCATCCCTTAATTGTACTCTAACCCATCTCGAGTTGCATTTTGTCTATGATATGCTGCGCATAGTATGCTGATGAGATATAGTCCCACCGGGCTTCTCGAACGTACCAGCGTAAGGTCATGAGTTGCTCATCAGTATACTGTTCAAAGTAAGCAGCCATTTCGGTATCTCCAGATAGGGGCGCCCGGAAACTAAGTCTGGGTTCTTGATGCGTGGCATTGCCGTATTCTAGCTGCGCAACCAGGCCTTTGGCAGGAAGCTTGATAGTACTAATTACAATGAAAGGCTGAATAAGACTTCTGCTAGCCAAGCTGCCTAAACTGCCCCACAGTACCGGATGCATATCGCCGAGCGCATTCTCAAGGTGGACGATACCAACTATGTCAGCATTATCCCAAAGCGTTTTTTCTATGTCTTTGGCCAACATAACTGCTTCTGCGCTGTATTCTGTCATGATAGGTTTAATTCTGGTCGGGGTGATCCGACTTGAACGGACGACCTCAGCGTCCCGAACGCTGCGCGCTACCAACTGCGCTACACCCCGAAATTTGAGACCTTTACCTTCGTTATTTTAACAGATCGTTAGGGTTTGCGGAGAAGGGCGATGATGGCAATTACTAGAGCTATGAGACTGATAGTTAAAAGAAGGGTGTTGGTCGTGTTAGTAGACGTATTAGTCGAAGCGTTGAGATCGTTGACTACTTTGGTTACCGAAAATGGACCGGCATTACCTACGCTATCATCACTTTTACCATTTGGTGTTTGGTCCCAATGCACAAGCGTGCCATCGGCATAAGTTTGGTAGGCTTTCCAATCAAGGTTAGTGGCACTGCCGGGTACCTGCGCACTAAAGCTGAAATCTTCGCGTTCACCAACTGGTATCGTTCCAGCAGCCCAGGTTATAGCATTCACATCATCACCTTTTTTAGTGGTAGTAATGGTCCATCCATCTTCATGCGTCGGCGTAACTTCACCTACCCCGCTGGGAATAGCAAGCTTAACACTAGTGACCGCTACTTGGCGTTCATTTGGAACACTGACATTAAAGGTGAGTTCTTCACCTACACCCGCTTGAGCTGGCGTGACAATAACGTGAGCGCTAGCAAGTCCGGGCACCAGCAGAAGTGCCAAGGCAGGGATCGAAGCAATTATCGTTTTACGTTTCATCAGTTCCTCCTAGTTTTATTATAACGCCCGCCCTGCGCAATATACGTGGAGCCAACAATAGCCACAATAATTAGGCTTACCAAACTAATGAGCACGACTTGGAGGCTACTCGTAGCCGATTCATTCGTCGCACCAGCTACCGTGGCAACTCGTTCGGTATACACTAACTGAAAGCTTGGAACCTGCGGCGTCGAGCCACTAACTACCACTTGGTAAATGCCAACTTTAGGAAAAGTGACCACCGCTACGCCACTAGTATCATCAGACGTCACGGGTGTTACGGGTACTTGCTGTAACTGCTTCCCTTGTTGCAATACGTCTACCCGCAAATGGCTTGCTTGCTTTAAAGAAAAGGTGCCGTTTTGTTCCCCGAAGGCCAGCTGTAGTTTAGTGGGTACTGCTGCCTCCGGGTTATCATCCGGATCAATGTGCAGGACTGCCGACACTCCATTGTTTTCTTGAAGTACATGAGCACTAGCTGAGGCTGACAAAAACTGTAGAGCTAATAGTGTGCACAGTCCGCCCAATAACCATGTCTTCATTTGAATTGCCCTAACTTACCGAAACCATACCACAATATTACGAGCGCAAGCACCAGACTCATAGATACTGTTACGATTTGCCAAAAAGTTGGTCTGCGATTACGGACCACTGTAAAAATGTGTAAGCCAATAATAGCCACTGCCGCTACGCTTAATAGCGCCAAAGCTAATGGATCGCCCGCGTGCGTACCAATCATAAAAAGGTGCAGCAAGCTCAAAAACGCCGCGGCATACACTAAACGATGCAGACGGAACCACCAGCGGCCCAGAAAGCGTTGTGCTGCGTCAAACGAAGTTAATGCCATAGCCAGCAATACCAGTAGGGCGAGTATCGCTATCAGGAAAGAATACCGGTAGAGCGATGGCAAATTAATAGGATTTGAAAATTTAAACTGAGCCGCATAGGCAATGCTAGCGTGTAAACAAGCAAACCAAGCTGCCCCCACACCCAATAAACGTCGAGCATCAAAGAGTAAGTTCTTACTAGGCAAACGCGGCAGCGCCTTAGTAAGAGGACCAATGAGCAGTGCTAGCACCAACAAAACTACCGCTATCCACGCATACGTCTCCTCAATTCGCATAGAAGCTAAGCTACCTCGCCCATAAGTAGCCCACGCCCACCAGGCTGTTTCTACACTAACGAGTATAATGCCAATTGCAATATAAAATCGAATCCCTTGTACCCAAAAAAGAATGGTTTTCTTCATATCTAGAAAGGACTTTTGTACAAACTTTGTTTTATTCAGTAACAACCACTTTTGCTTGCATAGTAGGATGGATAGAGCAGTGGTAGCTGTAAGTGCCCGCTTTGCTAAACGTGAAGCTGTAGGTATCACCCTGTGCCAATGGCTGGCTGTGAGGACCCGCACCGCTGTCGATAGTTACAGTGTGTTGCGTGGAATCTTTGTTGGTCCAGGTAACTGTCGTGCCGACCTTAACGGTAATATTGGCCGGACTAAAAGCAAAGTTTTCGATTGCGACTTCGTTAGTAGTAGCGTTAGAACCACTGCTAGTAGCATTGCTAGTCGACATATTCATGCCCTTCATGGTATCGGTCGTCTTTGATTTGCCATTACCATGCGCTATCACAACAATCACTACTGCCACAATAACTATCAATAACACAATCACCGCAACGAGTAACTTTCGATTCGTTTTCATATATGCACCTTCCCTTACTTTATAGTCGAAAAGATCCAAGCAACCACCCAACCCAATACTATCTAAAGTATAGTACTATTTTGATTAGACGCTAACTATTTTAATGAATCAGCATTGGTAATAATGCTCTCTAGTACGCGTCGATATGCCTCTAAGTCGGGACGGCTAATGCCATGCAAGAGTCTATCTAGTTCTTGATTCATAGCCGCTTCTACCTTTTCCACAAAGTGCTTTCCCTTTTGGGTCAGGACAATCACTTTGGCGCGCCTATCGTTTGGCTGAGGAATAGTATGGATAAGGTCTTTATGGGTCAGCGCTCTAACAAGTACGGTCACCAAGGGCGCTTTGACATTTAGAATGTCGGCCAATTCAGAAGATTGTAAGCCACTGGACGATCCAGCAAGTGCCCCCAGTAACATCCAGGCAGTCGGGTTAATACTAAACTGACTGAGGCAGTCAGTGACTCCCTGGCGCAACACGCGGTAAGCTTTCATGTAAATCGCTCCGCTCACATAGCTAGGCATATCAGTACCGTTACTCATTTAGAAAATATACTGGGATACTTTACGCGCTGTCAATATAATTAGCTTGTCTACAAATGGATATTCACTTTACCTATTAAAAAATGGCCGAACAAAACTCGGCCATTTTTTAATGGTCGGGGAGACAGGATTTGAACCTGCGACCCCGCGGTCCCAAACCGCGTGCGCTACCGGACTGCGCCACTCCCCGGAAATTACAGAGGTTGATTATAGCTTAAATCTTACTTATTGACCAGAGGCTCTAAAATCGACACTCCATGCGAGTTCCATCAGGGTTTTTCATACCTCTCGTACCGTCTTCCTTTTGATAAAATCCAGTACCGGCCCGATCAATGTTTATCATCCCAGTTGAGAAAAGCATCCATGTGCGCCCTACGGCCATATCTGATTCTGTACGATCTGCTGTAGTTGGCAGATCTCGATACCACTGCTCATCGGCTACCGCTCGGCGCATAATTGCAACCATACCCGGGTCATCCATGAACGCCATAAGATCACTAACGTCTTCATTGCCCTGAGGTTCACCTTCAGCCATATATTCCTCCTTGGTGTTTTTATGGTAGCACAGTCTGAATTTGTTTAATTGAGGTAGCAAGGCCAGTTTGGTCATTAGTGGTTATGAGTACTGCATTGAATTGGCGCGAACCAGTAGTGGCAATTACGTTTTGGGTGACTTTGCCATCTCGCCAACGAGGAATGACCGATTCGAATGTAACGCCGAGTGAGGCATCAAGCACGCCGCACATTCCAACATCGGTAATGTGTCCCGTTCCGCCGGGCAATACCCGGGCATCAGCAGTTGGAACGTGCCAGTGATCACCGACCACAGCGCTTACCCTTCCATCTAAATAGTGTCCGATTATTACCTTTTCGCTACTGAAGTCTCCATGAAAATTAACGACAGTGGCTAACCGATCACGGTCTTTCTGACTCTCCAAAATAGCATCGATGACTTTTAGCGGATTGTCTACCGGCTTATCGGCATCGCGGCCGACAATTTGGCCAAGCAAGCTAATTACCAATACTTCACCTTTGGGCGTTTGTAGGTATTTCCAGCCCAAACCAGGAGTGCCTTCCGGATAGTTAGCAGGACGGATAATCGGCTGGTTTGGATCGGCAAGGGCAGGGATAATTTCTGGATTCCACCCTGTCCAATTGCCACCTGTACAAAAATCAACACCGGCTTTTTTAAGTCGATTAAAATCCGCTAAGTTAATTCCCCGCCCATCAGTCACATTTTCAGCCTGAGCAATCACGACATCAACAGCCTGGTCTCGTCGTAGCTTAGGCAATATTGCCTCAACCAGCTCTAAGCCAGGCTGAGCCATTACATCACCGATATAAAGAACGTTCATAGGGTGAACTGGTAAATCTCGCCATTGCCGAAGCTCTCTAGTTTGTACATATGACTATGGTCAAGGCCTTCGTTAATAACGTGAATTGCCCGACGTGCACCTCCATGACTTACAACAACTATCGTGTTTTCCTTGAGGTTTTTCAACCATTCCAAAGCCTTAGTGAAACGTGCGTGCATTTGCTGTGTTGTTTCAACGCTTTCATGCACAACGTTACCAGCCAAAAGATCCCTATACACCTCATTAGGACCTCCATCATAAATGCCGTAATCACGTTCTACTAATAATGGATTGACGATAATATTTGCCGGATCATAGCCAATCTCTCGGGCAATAATAGTCGCAGTATCAACAGTACGAATCAGCGGTGAGCATACGACTAATTCAATATGCTTATCTGCAAGGTCTTGCCCGGCACGTTTTGCCTGCTCACGTCCTTTATCGGTCAAACCTATATTGTCTTTACTCCCAGATATAATCTGGCGTATGTTTGATTGGCTTTCTCCGTGTCGCACAAAATAAATAGTTTTCATATTTACTTAGCGAATTCGATGGCACGAGTTTCGCGAATGACATTGACTTTAATCGTACCGGGATACTGCATCGATGATTCAATTTTGGTTGCAATATCACGCGCTAATTTAATAGCACTGAGGTCGTCGACAGCTTGTGGTTTTACGAATACACGAACTTCACGGCCAGCGCTAATAGCGTATGATTTTTCAATCCCCTTAAAGCTATTGGCAACATTTTCCAGGTCTTTCATGCGTTCTACAAAGTTTTCGGCACTAATGTTGCGGGCACCAGGGCGAGAGGCACTAATGGCATCTACTACCCGAATGATGAGTGCTTCGGTGCTGGTTGCCTCAACATCATCGTGATGTTGTTCGGCAGCCAAAGCGACTTCTTCTGGCGCACCATACTTGCGAAGCATTTCGCCACTTATGTGGTGATGCTTGCCTTCCATTTTGTGCGTCAGCGCTTTGCCTAAATCGTGTACCAAAGCAGCGTACTTAGCAGTCTTAACGTTGGCGCCAACTTCTTCGGCGATCATGCCGGCAATGTGGGCCATTTCGGTAGAGTGCTTGAGCACATTCTGGCCGTAACTGGTGCGGTACTTGAGCTCACCGAGCAAGTGCAGAATCTCTTTTGGCACGCCAATAATGCCGACTTCACGAGCGGCATCTTCACCTGCTCGCACAATGTCTTTATCGACATTCTTTTGCGCCTTTTCAACTACTTCCTCGATGCGACCCGGATGGATACGACCATCTTTCATGAGCATTTCCATAGCCTGGCGAGCGACCTCACGACGCACTGGGTCAAAGCTCGAAAGCACTACATAACCAGGCGTATCATCAACCATAATGTCCACGCCCGTAGCCCGTTGCAACGACTGAATGTTCCGGCCTTCTTTGCCGATGATGCGCCCCTTCATTTCGTCGTCTGACAATTTAAGGCTGGTAACCGTGCGTTCAGCAGTCACTTCACTGCTCATACGCTCCATGGCAGTAGTTATGATTAAAGCCGCCTGCTCCTCGGCGTTTTCACGGGCTTCGTTTTGCAGCTTACTGACCAACCCAAGCAGATCACCACGAATATCACGCTCGGTCATCTGCATCAATTTTTCAGCAGCCTCTTGTTTGCTCAGCTTAGCCACTTTCTCGAGTTTTTCTTGTTGCTTAGTGCGGATTTCACGGATTTCGTCTTTTAGCTTTTCAACTTCGTCTTCACCGACGCGCAGCTTTTCAGTTCGTTTGTCGAGCTGATCAAGCTTGTTATCGAGCGACTCTTCACGCTGGATGAGCCGATTTTCTAGATCTTTTAATTCTTTGCGGCGCGATTGTTCTTCGCGACGAGCTTCTTCGGCAGTTTTAGCTGCCTCTTCTTTAGCAGCCGCCAAAACTTTATCGGCTTCCTTTTTAGCTTTTTCTAATTCTTTGTCATTTTGTGTACGAGCAAGTAGTAAACGGCGGCGCATAACCACCTCGTTAGCTCCATAACCAGCACCTAATCCCACCACAGCAAGCACTATGGAAAGAATAATCATATCTTTTCCTTTCTGGTATGATCAGAGTCCTGATTTAGGCAATCGCTATCACTTCACTAGTCTAAATATCGGGGATCTCTGGAAATCTTAGTAATAAAGTATCGGTATCAGGACAAAATACGTCTCTCAAACGTTATATCCTACTTAAAATATACGCCCCGCTGGCGAATTTGGTCAATGTTTTTGGGCAGTGATATGGGGCAGGGAACCATAGTTAGGAATCCCAATTTGTTCGTTTTCACCCTGTTTCAGACGCGTAATGCCATCGGTAGTCCAGGTCGCGCCCTCATTCGTGACGATTGGCACGCCCAAGCTATAGGCCAAAGCATTCGCTACACTCTGGCCTATTCTAAGTCCCGTAAAACTACCCGGCCCTTTATAGGCAACAATCCCTTGCAGATCAGTGAGCTCTAAGTGTTGAGTCACAAGTAAAGACTGAATTTTTTGATGAATCGTCTCGGCAAGCTGGCGGTGAGCAAGCCAGCTCTCTTGGGCGATTGCTACGCCATCACGATAAAGCCCCATTTCGGCTTGCGGTTTATCGGTCCTTAAGGTCAGAATAGTCATTACAAATCCTTAACAAGATACTCTAGAGGCTGAGGATACTGTAGCGTAATACTCCGCGTAGTCTCGCCCGTTGTTTTAATCGTAATGGTTAGACGTTCGGCAGGCAACACGTTCTCGATAATTTCTGGCCACTCGACAATCACCACGCCTGTTGGATCGGTGAGCATTTCCGCTAATTCATCACGCATGATTCCTGGCTCACTGAGACGATAAAAGTCTAAGTGATAAATGGTATGAGCTGCCGCATTGTACTGGTTGGAAAGCGTGAAACTTGGGCTACTGATGGTATCTGCGCTACCCATGCCATGAGCTAGGCCACGCACAAAAGTAGTCTTACCACCTCCTAAATCACTGACGAGCTCAATAACCTCACCACCACGCACCTTTTTACCGATTTGAGCTGCGATTCGCTCGGTGTGTGAAGAATTGGTTGATTCGATTCGTAAGGTCTGTACGGTACTCATACGCCCCGTATAGTAGCGCGGCCAATGCAATTAGAGCAAGCACCCAAGGATGGATTGGTATGGCCAGAGCCGTGTTATTACCAGTATTTTGGCCAGCTGAAGTAGTGGCCGTAGCTACACTTGCACCCTTTACCTTTCCGCCACTGGTGGTTTTGGCGGCAGTTTTGGTGGTGGTTTTTTTGGTAGCGCTAGCTGGTTGCGTAATTATATTGGGCTGGCCAGGAGTCGGTTTGGTAGTCCAATACCATTTACCATCTTTGACGGCCCAGGCCACTCCATCTTTAGCGGTCCCGTATACTTCTGTTTTGCTTATGGAAGTACCCAGCGGATCCAATAGCACTGCCTGGCCACCACTATTGCTTAAGCTCAAATTAGTATCCGAGGAGTAAAAAGCTGCGAAGGCCTGGGGCTTTAAACTCGTACCATTAGGAAAGGTATACGTATGGGTAGCGGTAGTACCGACCTGGAGGCTAAAACCAGTTAAGTCAAAGCTGACCTTGTTTGGGTTATAAAGCTCAACGTATTCATCGGTGTCATCATTGCCCGTCCCTACGGGATTGGGTAGGATTTCACTGAGTTGCGGAGCAAGCAAACCCATATCGGCTGGCGGTAGTCCGCTGGGAGTGTTCAGACTATCGCTGGCCGCTTGGATGGTAGCTGGCGGTGAAATCGCAGCAGCAGCGAGGGGAGTTACGGATACTGTTTGGGCGACACTGCCGCCGGCTACCACAACGTTCAACTGGCAGAAATTAGTCTGATCAAGGTCGGCTTGCTGCCAGGCAAAACCGCTCGCTAGGGTATATCGGTAAAAAACTGCTTTAGGGTCTTTGGTGTTGCTCGGTACATTCTGAATTACGCCATTGGATCCACTACTCCAACTCACAGCATCACCAGGAATCTGAGCAACACTTCCACTAGAAGTCTGGTTCATTTGTACTAGTTCTAAAAATCCACCGCCATCAGTTAAACTCAGATTGAGCTTACCGGCTACCGCAGCACCACAGGTTGACATAGCTGCATTACTCAGTAAAAGACGTTGGCCAGGATCCAAGCTTACAGGAGGCAGCTGCTGAGTAGAGCTACCCACACCGGCCGCCAGAGGATTCACATTGTTAAAATTATCAAGCCAATAGCTGCTAAGGTCTGCAATGGGGGTGTCCATGTTGTTTTGCAGCACCACAAACTCGTCACCCGTTACCTTCAGCTCCGCAAAGCTTAGTCCAGCTGGGCTGGTCATGGCCGGAGCATCGATTGCGTGCACCGTCCCAGGAAAAATTGTCAAAAGCGATAGGACGAATAAGCTGATATGCCAAACCTTTTTCATAGTGCGCTGGATTGTAGCCACGCCCTTTTTAGCGCGCAAGCATGAGCAATTTCTTTTTTAACATCTTTTTAACGTTTATAGAGGTAGTAGCAGTCCAGCGAATAGTACAAACAACTCCGTCCGCGCTATACTGAGAGTATGCTGCAATTAAGCGCTAGCCTCATCAACAAACCGGTTTTGAGCCTTCGTACTGGAACGCCCATAGCTACGGTGACGGGAGCAGTTTTTAACCCCAATAGCCTTAAAATTGAAGGCTTTTATTGCCAAGACCGTTTTAACGGCAAGCAACTCATATTGTTGTATCAAGATATTCGTGAAGTCATGAGTCAAGGTTTCGTAGTAAATGATCACGATGTGCTTGCCGAGGCAGAAGATTTGGTGCGCTTAAAAGACCTGGTTGACCTTCATTTTGAATTAATTGGTAAGCAAGTGATAACTATTAGTAAACAAAAGGTTGGCAAGGTTAGTGACTATGCCGTCGATACCGAGACAATGTACGTCCAGAAAATTTACGCCACACAGTCTTTATTAAAAAGCTTTACGGGCGGGAACCTGAGCATTGACCGTACGCAAATTAATGAGATCACTAACACCCGCATCATTATTAACGAACTCATTAAAAACGCCCCCTTGTCGGCTCCCGCCGCTCTAGCTTAATCATCAACTGTTTGCAGGGCGTTCTTTATATCATCGTAACGAAAACCTTGTCGGGCTAAGTACTGCATAAGTTTTAAGTTATCTTGGTATTTAAGCTGGCGCCGTTTTTTGGCAATAACCTGATGGAGTAGGGCTGGCTCATCAACAGTCGCCTCCTCAAAGACCGCTTCTATAACACTTTCCGGAACGTGTTTTTTCTTAAGTTCTAAAATTATTTTGCGACGTGAAGTAGGGCGAAAGAGCAGTCGGTCATGCACGAATGCCGCTGCCCATTGGGCATCGTTAATTAACCCTACCTTAACGAGCTTGTTCGTAATTTGTTCGATAAGTGGAGCAGGGGAGTGTTTGCGCTGTAAATACTGCTCGATCTCCCACTGGGTTCGTGGCCTCATAGCCATATAACGCAAGGTCTGCTGATATAATTTGTCATCAGCAGACAGCTCCTTGTAATGTGCGATTTGCTCTTCGTTTAGCTCTTGTCCGCGAGCTAGCCGGCTCTCTAAAAGCGCACTTTCACTCAAAGAGAAAGCGTATTTATCATCAACAAAGACTGAATAGCGATCTACTCGCTTTACCTGTTGCGCTATTTTAGTAATTTTCATTAGAGCTCAGAGCCCCAAGTCTATTTACTAGCTTCGGCCTCAGCGACCTTTTTAGCAATTTCTTCCATGACTTTAGGATTTTCTTGGAGGTAGGCTTTGGTAGCTTCTCGACCCTGCCCTATTTTTTGGTCATTGTAGGCATACCAAGCACCAGATTTTTCAACGATGCCACGGGCAGCTGCTAAGTCGAGCACGTCACCGGCGCGAGAAATGCCTTCGTTGTACATAATGTCAAATTCGGCTTCGCGGAATGGCGGCGCAATCTTGTTCTTTACCACTTTGACTCGGGTGCGGTTACCGATAACACTCTCGGCTTGCTTAATTTGACCAATCCGGCGAATGTCCATACGTACGCTCGAATAGAACTTGAGGGCGTTACCACCAGTGGTAGTTTCGGGGTTACCAAACATCACACCGATCTTCATACGGATTTGGTTGATGAAGATAACGGTGGTTTTAGAACGACTAATCACCGAGGTTAACTTACGCAAAGCCTGGCTCATAAGCCGAGCTTGCAAACCAGGTAAGGAGTCACCCATCTCCCCTTCTATCTCAGCCCGTGGTACCAGCGCAGCCACCGAATCGACTACAATCAAATCAACGGCATTAGATCGCACCAAAGTTTCAGTGATTTCTAACGCCTGCTCGCCGTTATCTGGCTGACTCAGCAATAAGTTTTCAACGTCTACCCCAATCCTTTTAGCATAGGCCGGATCGAGGGCGTGCTCAGCATCAATAAACGCCGCAGTGCCACCAGCTCTTTGGACTTCCGCAATAGCGTGCAGGGTTAACGTGGTTTTACCCGAGCTTTCCGGTCCGTAAATTTCAATCACCCGCCCTTTTGGTAAGCCGCCGCCGAGCGCTAAATCAAGTGAGAGCGCACCGGTAGGAATACATTCCACTTTAGTGCCGGTAGATTCGCCCAACTTCATAATTGAGCCTTTACCAAACTGCTTTTCGATTTGATCGAGTGCTAAGCCAAGTGCCTTAGACTTGCCATCACTCGCCGAAGTATCAGCCATTGTTTTTGGTTCTTTTGTACTTTTAGCTGCCATGAAACCTCCTGTCGTTGTTACCCCGTAAATGCTCCCATTTCTACTACTAGTATAGCACTATACACTCCTTCCCTTCTCTGGAAAGTGCTCATGTTTAGCCTAAATTTAATAGTTTAATAACCTACCTCTTTCCTTTCTAAAACCGCTACAATGGTTACCATGCAGTTGCGTAAAATAAATACTACCCTACTTATACTTATTGTAATGGTAAATGGCTATGTGATCGCTGCACCATTATGGCCGGCTTTTTTGTATCACTGGCAAGATCATCAAGGCAAGCGTCAGCAACTAACACAAGTTATCCACCCAAAAAAGTCTGCCCAACAACCGACGGCTGTTGCCCAACCAAATCATGTGGTTATCCCTTCCATGTTGCTCGACCAGCCTATTCTAGAAGGGCCAGAAAGCCAGCAGTATAAAATCCTCGATAAGGGAATTTGGCGCTTTCAGTGGAGCAGTACCCCTGATAAGGGTGGGAATACTGTGTTGATCGGACATCGCTTTACTTATACCAACCCGCGTGGCGTGTTTTACTACCTTAATAAAGTAAGTTTGGGTGACGAAATCGGTGTGTTTTGGAGCAATAAAGAATATCTTTATAAGGTGTCGGATATCCGTGTGGTAGACCCCCACGATACGACGATCGAGAAACCGACAGAGGATGCCCGCTTAACGCTGTTTACCTGCACCCCTTTGTGGCTCCCTAAGGACCGCTTAGTAGTAATCGCCGAACTGGAGACACCATGAGTGACAAAGTAAAGTTTTGGATTCTGTTGACCATACTAGTACTGAGCCTGGTACTCGTTTGGTACATCAACAGCAGTTATAGCCATGCCTTGCTTGGCTGAATTTCGATAATTTAGTTATCGGCTTCTTGCTTGACCGGAACTGGCTTGCGCCAGAAACGCACCACTAGGGCAGCAAAAACGAGCACGCAGGCTACCGTTACGCCAATCAAGACGTCAAAACCGGTATTGGTAAGCACTGAGTTACCCGGGGTAGAAGTAGTGGTAGCACAAACTGATGCAGTACTACTATAGCTACTGCTGCCATAAGCGCCGCAGTCATATGTGGTTGCAATGTAAAGTTTAGGATACATTTTTTCTTTACTTTATTACGCTAGTGGTATTATATAAGGGCATTAGTTCATAAAGCAAGTGAGGGTTTCCATGCTTAGCAATGTAGCATTTTTAGACTTCGGTGCTCCGGAGTTGATTATAATCTTGGCAATTGTCCTATTGCTGTTTGGTGGTAAGAAGTTACCAGAATTATCACGCAGTTTAGGTGATTCCATGCGTGAGCTCAAAAAAGGGTTAGGCAGTGACAATGAACAAAAGAAATCACAAACAAAAACGAGTAGCAGCGAAGAGAACAACTCGTAGCCACAAATCTGCTAGTCAACCGTTTATCGCCCACCTCTTAGAACTGAGGCGGCGGTTCTTTTATATTGCCCTGTCGGTGTTTGTGTGGTCTTGTGCCGCTTATGGTGTGCAGCAGCACATCGTAAACATCCTCTTAAAGCCCTCGCATGGTCAAGATTTTGTCTATACTTCGCCGATTGGCGGCATTGATTTTCTATTTCGGGTCTGTTTATACACAGGCTTAATCTTTAGCATTCCGGTAATTGTCTACCAGGTCCTTAAGTACTGCGAACCGCTTATGGGTCGCGATGCCGCTCGCTTTACGGCGTGGGGTAGTGCCATATCGGGAATCCTGGCGGCAATTGGCATTACCTTTGGTTATTTTGCCGGTTTGCCGGCTGCTTTGCACTTTTTGCTGCACCAATTCTTAACTAGTCAGATTAAGCCACTTATTACTATTCAATCGTATATGTCGTTTGTGATGGTCTATATGTTCGGTGCCGCCTTAATGTTCCAGGTGCCACTAATCATGATATTCATCAACCGCATTAAACCTCTCAAACCTAAGCGGCTCTTTCACTACGAACGCTGGGTGATTTTAGGAGCTTTCGTACTCTCAGGGCTCATGAACCCTACTCCAAATCTTATTGATCAATTAATGGTTGCAGGGCCGATTATCGTCATGTATCAAGTGGGGATCGGTATTGTCGCCCTGCTTAATCGACCGCGTTACCCGGCCCATATCCGCAAACTTTTTGAACAAGATACCAGTCAACAACAGATACGCTACGAGCGGGCTCAGCAAAGCACCCCACTAGACCCACAAGCTGAACCCATCACTAGGCTCAGCACCAGTGATAAGCAGCTCGTATAAAAGCATAACTATTTTCTTGACAGTACTTTTGACAGCCTTTATAGTGCTAGGTACAAATCTAAACATAAAAAATTAAAAATAAAAATTATAAATAGGTATAACGTGAACCAGCATCTCAACAATCTCATGCAAAAAGAAATGACTCGTAAGGAGTTCATGGCTACGCTTGGTTTCGGGCTAGCATCGATCATGGGCTTTAGCAGCATTATTAAGCTGCTAACAGGCAAGTCATTTGGCTCGCACACTCAACAGAATGGCGGCTACGGCAGTACCGTCTACGGTGGCGGCAAAGAGTAGTAACTACTAAAATTAAAAAGTCCCGGAAACTTCCCGGGACTTTTTAATTTCTATCAGCGTAATGGTTTAAGAGTCAGCTTTGACGCTGAAGTTACTCTTAACTTCACTAACTTGCGATTTGACTTCCTTGTGGATGTCACCAGCTGAGCTCGAGGCCTTTTTCAGTTCTTTAACTGATTCGCCCAAACTGCGTGACAGCTCTGGCAATTTCTTACCACCAAACAGCAATAATACGATTGCTAAGATTATGATAAGTTCGGGGGCTCCGAAATCTAGTAATGCAAATTGACTAAACATTTTTCTTTCCTAACACATTTTATATTTGTAGTTTATTAATACCATGGTCATCGCATAAGCGCAAGCATTTTGTGCATTTTATCACTACTCCACAATAGCGTGACAGCTTGACGCTTATGCTCTGCTCGTCTACTATTTTTAAGTAATAGATAGCTAATTGAGGGAGCGCAAACTTGGCCAATAGATTACCGACACCCGGTAGTGATGATGGTACTTGGGGGGATATTCTCAATAACTTCTTGGATGTCTCTCATAATGCAGATGGCACTCTAGATAGCTCGGCAGTTTCCACAGCCGGTGCCGAAATGACCAGTAACAAAGGCCAGGCTAATGGTTATGCCACCCTAGACGGCAGTGGTAAGATACCGAGCGGTCAATTGCCCACCGGTAGCGGGGTAACCTCGTTTAATACCCGCTCCGGTGCCGTGACCCTGAGTAAGGCCGATGTGACCGGTACTGGTTTAGCAGCTAGTGACGTGGGAGCCTTGACCCAATCCACAGGTGATACTCGCTATGACGCCTATGGTGCCGCCTCGGCAGCAGTAGCTGGCGCGAGCATCGCCGGACCCGCCGGACCAACCGGACTTAACTGGCGCGGAACTTATAACAACAGTACTACCTACGCCGCAAACGACGCCGTATTCTATTCTGGCTCAGCTTTCATCGCAACGGCCGGTACCACTGGTGCTAACCCTGGTACGCCCGGATCACCTAACTCGCCGTGGAATACCCTAGTGCAGCAGGGTAGTACCGGCTCTCAAGGTACCCCGGGTACCGGTGCGGCCGGTACCTTTGGCCCTAGCGACATTGGTTTGACGGCGTGGGCATATGATCCATTATTGGTTTCTACCAATGCAGCCACTACGAGCGGTGTCGTATTTTTGATCAGATTGAACGTTGCGGCCGGTACCATTACCAACATCGTATATAACGTCGGAAACGTTACTGGCGTCTCACTGACAAGCGGTCAGAACTTTGTGGGACTCTATAATGCTACCGGAACCCTTTTATCATCTTCGGCCGACCAATCGACTAACTGGACTTCTACTGGCAATAAAGTCACACCACTGGGAACCCCTCAAGTAATCGGCAGTAATGGGTATGTCTACGCAGCATTTTTGGCGGTCGGTAGCACCTTGCCGCAATTTGCTCGGGCTTCTAGCGCCCAAGGCTCACTGCTAGTGCAAATGCAGTCTTCCTCATCCCTGCCGCGCCAAGCCTCATTTGGCACCAGCCAAACCGCTTTACCATCTAGCATTACCATGACCAGTACTGTTGGTATTGCCAACGCACCTTGGGTAGGGGTGTCGTGAGTGGGTCTTATCTAGCATTCGGCGTTTTGGGGATGCCGCAAGGTGATCTCGCCAGCAAACAAAACATCAAAGCTGCCGGCTGTACGCATAACATCGTGGTGGCCAACTGGGATCAGCTGCAGCCCAATGGCCCAGGAACAGCTCTGGATGCAACGGCGGTAGCTACCTTACAAGCAGATTTCGATCAGTGCGTCCAAGTAGGACTCAAGATAATCTTGGAAATAGCTTTACAGTATCCACCTTCTTGGGTCTTGTCTGGACCTGATGCGGTAGAGGCCTTTAAAGACCAAGCGGGTAACGTATATGACCAAGCTAACGCAGCAATTGGCAAGCAAGTGGCGAATTGGCAGTGGACAAGCCTTGGTCGCCAGTATGTAGCCGATCTTATTACTAAAATCGCTAGCGCCCTGGGCTCAACCCGCATTTCTTGGACAGTCGGCATAAAGTGTGGTGGAGGCTACTATGGCGAACTACACTATCCCCCAGTCACGCTTACTCCTCGGAACGATTCTGGTTGTGGCATAACCAATGGCAGTCCTGTGGTTACCGACACTCACATTGGATCTGGCGACCAGGGGCAACTTGTTTCTGGTGCAGGTATACCAGCGGCCACCTACGTGGGCACTGTCACTGCAGGCACTTCCTTCCGCCTGTCTTCATCACCCAGTTCGCAGATAGACGTTAATGCTACTGGCACCAGCACCGTGAGCTTAGCAATTGGAATGTACTCCTGGTGGGGATATGGCACTTCTATGCAAACGGGTACTGGTTTGTCTAATGACATGGTCGTCTGCCCACTACCTGGCTATACGCTATTCTCAGGCACCGACGCGCAGGATTCGCAATGGATTAATTGGTACGTTAACGGGCTGGCTACTTGGATACTTTGGTATATCACTCAAATGAGAGGCGCAGGCTGGACTTGCAATTTCCACGTCTGTCACCCCGGCTATGGGGTACGATCGAACCAACCTCACGTGTCATCATCTTTAGCTAGTGGCTATCGTCAGGCGGCATCAATCGGAGAAGACCCGGAGCGCATTATTGGCGCTTACGCCCATGATCCTAAGGTATGGCCCTACTGCACCTGGCTCAACACGGCTGATGGTTTCGCTGGGGGAACGGCCGATTCAGACAAGGCAGCTTGGAAGAAAATATATGAAGAATCCCTGGTACGTAACAAGCATTTTCGTATCTGGGGCGAGAACACTGGCAATGAAAACGCAAGTGGTATGCAGAACATCTTTTCGGGCTATACCTACGGATCGGCCTTATCAGGCTCCACCTACGCCGGCGCCCCGGCTAACACCTACGGCTTCCAGGGTATATTCTGGCTTAACTATGCCTCACTTACCGACAATAATCCTTCGCACGCCCAGTTATCTGATTACGCGAGTGCGATCAGTGCCCACACTGCGACACTTTGATCCTGTGAACTGCTTACGTTTTTTGGTAGTTACTGATAAAATGTGTCCAGGATGGGTGAAGTAAACAAACAATGCGTATATCGGATTCATTAGTCGAAGACCTCTTGACTAAGAGTGAAAAGGTTACCAAAGAGCAGCTGGCTGCTTTGCACGAGCAAGAAAAGGCCGATAAAAAGCCGCTGCAAGATTTAGTAACTGCCGGCAACATCTTAAGCGAAAAAGATCTTACTAAACTGTACGCCGAGAAAATCGACGTGCCGTTCATTGAACTTAATGCGAAAGAAATTAAGCCAGAACTGCTCAAAGAACTACCGGAGCGCATTGCCCGCCAGTATAGCGCGATCGTGTTTGACGTCGACAAAGAGGGAATAAAGCAAGTAGCTATGGCCGATCCTGACGACGTGCAGGCGCTTAACTTCCTCCACAAACAACTCGGCAACAAAATTAAGGTATTTATCACCCCTACAAGCCTTATCCAGGCAGCGCTTGATCAATATGGCGGTGGCAACATTGAAGGTGAACTGACCAAAGTTATCTCTAGTGAGGCGCTCGATAGCGAAGAGACCTCCGACGAAGAAATCAACGAAGATGACTTGGCCGAAGATTCCCCTATTGCTCAAACGGTTAACTTAATTATTGAATACGGCGTAAAAGCCGGCGCTAGCGATATTCACTTGGAGCCTCGCGAGGGTTTCGTGCTGGTGCGTTATCGGATCGATGGTATCTTACGTGAAGCCAACAAATTACCCCGTAAAGTCTTAGGTTCACTTGTTAGCCGTATTAAAATCCTCAGTAACTTAAAGATTGACGAACACCGAGCTCCCCAAGACGGCCGTTTTAAGGTGCAGGTGAGTGGTAAAGTATTCGCTCTACGCGTTTCTACCCTACCGATTGTGGACGGTGAAAAAGTAGTCATGCGTATCTTGGACGAGTCCACCAAGGCGGCCAGTTTTGAAGACCTAGGTTTTTGGGGAAACGCCCTCACCGAGCTGCAACAAGCCATTGTCCAGCCCCACGGTATGGTACTCGTAACGGGACCGACTGGATCTGGTAAGTCAACGACCCTTTTCAGTGTTTTGAGCCTACTTAATACACCAAACGTTAATATATCAACCGTTGAAGACCCGGTAGAATACCGGATTCAAGGTGTTAACCAAACCCAAGTAAACCCCCAGGCGGGCATGACCTTTGAAAGTGGCTTGCGTGCGTTATTGCGACAAGACCCCAACGTCATCATGGTAGGTGAGATCCGGGATAGTGAAACTGCCGATCTAGCAGTGCAAGCCGCCCTTACCGGTCACTTAGTTTTCAGTACCCTGCACACCAATAACGCAGCCGGCTGTTTGCCTCGCTTACTCGATATGGGTGCCGAGCCCTTTCTAATTGCCAGTACCATTCGAGTAGTCATAGCCCAGCGTTTAGTCCGCCGCTTATGTGTCCAGTGCCGCGAAGCAGTGAAACCAGACGAAGCAAGTATTAAAGAGATCGAAAAGACCTTTAATCTAGAGGCGAACGGTGGCATAAAACATATTCATGAGCTAGAACAATCCGCTCTGGAAGGTGGTATCGGCAAGGTAGATGATGCCAAAGCCAAAGGTGCTCCAACCGGAGAGTTAAGTACGACTGCCACGGGCATCGCCAAACTTTATAGAGCGCACGCCGATGGCTGTGACGCTTGCAACCACAGCGGCTATAAGGGTCGAATTGGTATCTATGAGGTGCTCGAGAATAGTCCAGCCATCCAACAACAGATCGTAAGCAATGTCAGCAGCGAAAAGATTAACCAAGCTGCGATTGCCGAAGGAATGTTGAGCATCCAACTAGACGGATTTATCAAGGCACTGCGCGGCCAAACAAGCGTCGAGGAGATCTTGCGAGTTACTACGCAGGAGTAAGCTTCGCATGAAATTTGATTACAAAGCTACAGCTAACGATGGCCACATTGTGAGCGGCACTGCGGATGCCAGCAGCCGAGCCGATCTTATCGCCTCCCTTCACAAGCAAAGCCTTCGTCCCCTTTCCATCACCACCAGTCGCGGCAAAGGAGCTGGTAAGAAAGGTAGTTTTGGCAAGAAAAAGGTCAAATTAAATGACCTAGTCATCTTTACGCGCCAGCTTTCCACTATGATTAGTGCCGGCGTTCCCCTGGCCCGATCATTAGCAGCCCTCCAGGGCGACAGCGAAAGCCTCTATCTCCGCGAAGTATTAGCCAGCGTCACTAAAGACGTAGAGGCCGGTCACACCTTAGGCGATGCCTTTGCCAAATATCCTGACGTATTTAGCGAAGTCTATATAAACATGGTACGCGCCGGTGAAGAGGGCGGTATCCTTGACGACATTCTAAAGCGCCTCGCTTTGCAGGTAGAGCAAGACAGTAGTATTCGCAAAAAGATTAAAAGCGCCATGATGTATCCGATCGTCATATTAACCGTGACGGTAATCGCCTTCTTTGGCATCATGCTTTTTATCGTTCCTAAGATCGGCAAAATCCTGAATGACCTCGGAGGACCGGGCGCCAAGCTACCGGTTTACACCCGCGCCTTATTAAGTATCAGCAACTTTTGCGTGAGCCAGAGCATTATTAAGCATATCCCCGGCTTGGGTGCAGTGCCCTTGCTTAACAAAGTGCCCAATATGTTATTTATTGTGCTAGTTTTGGGAATTATTGCGTTTTATGTGCTGCGCTATATTAAGACTCCAAAAGGTAAGTACCAATTCCACCTGGTCTTGCTAAAAATCCCCGTGGTAAAGACCATCATTCTAAAAGTAGCCGTCGCCCGTTTTTCCCGTACCTTTGCCTCCCTTATGGGTAGCGGCGTTAGTGTGCTGGATGCCTTAGATGTGACTGGTGCGGCCCTTGGCAATCGAGTTATCGAAGAAGAGCTCAAACACGCTGCCGAAGAAGTTAAAAACGGCAAACCGTTAAGTGAGCCGATTAGCCGTAGTGAGTACTTCCCTCCCATCGTGTCACAGATGCTACTAGTCGGTGAGGAAACGGGGCAAATCGATAAAGTATTAGTTAAAATTGCCGACTTTTACGAAGAAGAAGTGAGTGTGCTGATTGATGGCTTGGCGGCGATTATCGAGCCAGTGATGATCATTGTACTTGGTGCCGCCGTTGGGCTGATCGCCGCCAGCGTCATGGGACCGATTGCTAATCTCTCTAAAAACGTCAGCGCTACAGGTGGTAGTTAAGCTTCACCAACCTTGTGAGGTTTTCCACAGGTAGCTTGACGGCTGAACGCTTATGGTTATAATCATAGCCAGATACTTGAATCAAGCATTGACTGCCCCTGTTTCAATGATCAGAAATTAAAACATAATTAAGGAGGGTGGGTCCTTATGATCTCACTTAACAAACGTAATAAGCAGTCCGGTTTCACGATCGTCGAACTTTTGATTGTTATCGTCGTTATCGGTATTTTGGCAGCCTTGGTAGTTACTACCTACGCTGGCATCCAGAGCAAAGCACGTAACAGCAAGCGCCAAACGGACATCAAAGCAATTCAAACCCAGGTTGAAGCATTCTTTGCTAACAACAACTACTACCCTTCATATGCTAACCTAAGCAGCACCAGCTGGTTGACTAGCAACATGAAGAGCCTAGACCAAGAAGCATTGCACGATCCTTCAGCTAGTGGCACGGCCATTACCTTGTCACAAACTGCTGGTTCAAAGGTTTACCAGTACGCACCGCTGAACAGTAGCGGTACCAGCTGTGAACTGGATGACACTACTTGTGTCTCCTATACTCTTACTGCAACCTTAGAAGGTGGCACCACCTACAGCAAGACAAACTTAGACTAATCAACACTAAGTTTGATAAAGAGCCCGGCCATAGTCGGGCTCTTTTTTATGAAGTTTCTTTGTACCTCTTAAGGATTACGGTAGAGGGGGCGTCATCTCCTGCGTACCAGAGAATCGATTCTACCCAAGCTTAGTATTACTGACCTACCTCGCCGCATATCGCCCTTCCTCTACGGATGGGTGAGGACTTCACGCCAGGAGGCGATCGTGTAGCCTCCCGTTACTGGGAAGCTGGGCGGTGGCGAGTACAGTAAATTGTAATCGTAGCTGGTGGTGTTGTGCTCTATGCCAGATATATACCCCTGACTGGCATCGTAAGCCGCGTCACCACACTGCGAGCCGCCATCTAGCCATGTCCAGGTCCAGGTGTTACGCGTCGCTACCGAGCCATAAAAAGTGAAGGTTTGGTTACTGTTAGTCCAGCCGCGGGTACAACGGTTGGTGTTCGTTTTGTAGGCACCTGGGTATTGTACGGTGCCCGTTTCAGATAAAGCAGCAGCATCGACCTCAAAATTGAAGCTGCCCGACGCCGGTGGAGCATAGGGAGCAATATCCACATCCGCTTCGGCCACTAGCCCAATGGCATCACTCCCATCTTTGGCGCTATATAGTAAGTCATCAGCGACCGTGATAGTGGCGTTATTGCTGGTAGCTAAGCGCCCGGCGCCAATGTTTACCCGGCCGTGGAAGGTGGGGTTAGTGCGCACCCACACATTATCTTCAGCGTAAATAACTCCTGAGCTCGGTACACTCAGTCCGCTAGCCACCAATTGGAGAGATAGCGCATTGGTGTACGGGGTGGATTGATCGTTTTCGCCATTCACGTTATAGAGATCATAGGTGCCATTGGTATTGAGCTGGATCATATAGCCTTTAGTACTACTATAGGTCGTGCTGCGCTGTGGCAGGTAGGCATTAGTGCGGGTAGATGGCGTCTGGGTGCAAGCATTACTTTGGCCGGCCAGCGAAGAAGTTGAGGAATAGCTCGCGAAGGCTACCTTTTTCATAGTACATAAGCTCGTACTCACCTGGTTAAAGTCGACTGAACTTACCGGATACTGCCAGGTAGCCTTACTACGGGTATTACAGTTGACGGGGCTAGTAACACTACTGCTACACCATACACCTGGGTGAGTGTTGCCGTCTCCCCCTAGCTGGTTAGGCGGAGTGTAGGTGCTGTTGGCACTGGTTACGGCGTCGTTGTTAGCCCCATCCATACGCACGCCTTGATTACTCTGCACCGGACCATCGGCCGTTTCAGTGTTACCAAACCACAGCGCCGTATCAGATAGCACCGCGTAATTAGCAAAGCTCGCCGCCCCAATCTGCGCCTGAATAGTACGTGTGATATTACTGCCAGCTACCTTACCTATTGAGCGCACTGTTACTAAGGTAGAATTACTGCTCGTCGGCTTAACGTAGAGCGTGTAGGTACCCTCGGTAGCGGCATTGGCATCAATATAGTTGTGGACGTATGGGCCGTAGCCTAAGCTAGGATCTTGGGTGCCTCCCGTGTTACCGTCTTGGTAATCAGTTCCATTATGGCTCAAATGCCACAAATAATAGTTGATGCCCGCTTCGGCAATGTTGAAAGCTTTTTGACTGGTTACATTGTTGCCAACGATGAAAAAGTTGTTGAGGATTATGGTCACTAAGGCCGTTGCCGTAATACCGGCAGCAATCATTACGGCAATAAGCGCAGGGATCAAAAATCCTTTTTCATCAAGTTTACGCCGGTGCTGTAGCCATTTCATAGATTAGTTTTCCTGTTACGTAAATCAAGCTGCAAATTAAGGGATTGATTGCCGCCACCGCTCGTATTCTCGGCCAGATTAACTTGTATGCCCTTCACTGCGTTCAAATCACTGATAGGCACCGTAAGGGGTGCAAATGAAGCGTCCAAATAGGTAAATAAACTGCCGCCACTTGGCTGGTAAAAGTTAGTGATAACCGTATAGGTTCGACGGCTGCTGGTGATTGGAGTGCCTTGGGGCGGATTAGAAGTCATCGGTGTCACATCAGCATACAGCGTAGATTTGTCGCTGCTTAAGTAGTAATGCACTAGCGACACGTATGTATCAGATGGGAAAAAGTAAGCGTACAACACTAAGTCATTACCTGTAGCCGAGACAATCCCTGTTGCACCTCGAGTAACACTCGCAATTCGTTGTGACTGGCTAGCCAGGTCTGCAAAGCCAGTAGCATCATTCTGTAAGTGCAAATAGTTAATCGTATTGACGTTTACGAAACTGTACACCGAAATAGCCAACAGTGTGCCAACCGTCATGGTTATCAGCAGTTCCAACAAGCTAAAACCAGTTTGGTTACGGTCCAACAACGATACCTCCAATCAGGGGGGTGGTCGGCAAGGTTAACGTACCATTGCTGTTACTCACTACCAGCTGGGTACCGCCAGAGGTAGCACTTGATAAATTAACCGTGCAACTCAAGCTTGTTCCACCACTTGTTCCCGTGCAGCTAGCGGTATAAGTAGCCGCTCCTTGCATAAATTTAACTGAGGTAGCACAACTGGCTGGGTTAGAACTGCACGTAAGGTTTGTGCCACTCAGTGTAAATGGAAAACTATTGATATTAGTACTTGAGAGGCTGGCTGACGCTGGAGTTAAGGTGTTCAAGCGGGGAAAGTTCGACTTATTAGTAAGCATGAGCCGTACTTTTTGTAGATAGTTACTGCCACCATAGGCAAACGTAGTGCTTGGCGGATTATTGGGGTCGTACGTCGGCACCGTAACCGGATACAGCGTATTACTGCCGCCATAAGGCACGGCTGCCGCCAGGTAATACGTAGTACCGCTGATACTACAACTGGTAGCCCCAGCGTCACCACAGAATATATAGTTGCCCGGCACCAGATTGGTAATAGCCGCTAAGCCGCTACTATCGGTAGTCGGGCGGGTATCTCCACCGGTCATATTATCGTAGTAATAAGTAGTATCGCTGGTGGAGGTGTACTTTTTGTAGCCGCCTTTGGCATATATTTTTGCACCCGTAAGCGGGTTGCCGCTGGTATCGGTAGTTTCAATTACCAAACTATTGGCACCTTGGGGTTTCAGAACAAGCGTAGCGTAGGATGATTGCTGCGTAAGGATCTTCTGATTGGGATACGTTGGTTGCAACGTACCGCTCACATTGATAGTAGTCAGCGAGGAATATCCCGATTTGCTAGCACTGATGACATAATCAGTGCCTGTATCAGGGGTCAAATCATAGAAAAGAGCAATACCATTACTATCGGTACTGTCCGAGACATTCACAGCTGGTGTAACGGTACTGTCGGTGACTTGTACACTAGCCCCGCTAATTGGATTACCGCTACCATCGACAACACTCACAAAGATGGCACCGGTACTACTGGCTGTTTCAGCCACGCGGGCGGCGATCTCCGTATCCACCTGGGCCAGGGTGGTACCACTTGAATCGTTCACTGACACGTGGGCGATCTTATAGTCACCGGGGTTGGTATCGGTAGTCGTGGTGGTGCTCGACGAATAGCCACGACAATACTTAGCTTTAAGTGTAGCATTCGGGTAACTGCCGCAGCCGTCGTAGGCGTCATCCACATAGCTGATGCTGGTGGTGATGGTATAGGGGACATTATTGACCGTTTTGGTGGTGGTAGCTGGGATATAGCTGCTGGCGATAATGCTCCCGCCACTAACCGCTAAATTGTTGTACGGAAGCGATTTTAGGTATTCCATCTGATTAGTAGCCAGCGTAAGTGCCACCGCCTGGTGCTTGGCAACTACCGTACTATGCAACAGCGTCGTAAAGAGGCCCAGGAAGCTCAGAGCGATGACAACAAAGACTGTCATAGCCACTAGCAGCTCCACGAGCGTAAAGCCGGCTTCTCCCACCGAGGTACGTGCACTCATAATCTAAGCTTCATTATATGGTATTCATAAGCAGTTTGAAACGGTTAACCACTAGAGTAAAATCTTCACGCTTATGGTATGATGATGCAGAAGGTATACGCTCGATGGGCAGCAAACCAAACGTAAGCGCAAAAACTCCGTATTTATTCCGATCAAAGCCACTTTTCGGCCTTGATATTGGTAATGGCTCGCTAAAAGTTATGCAGGTATCGCACGCCGTTTCCGATAAAAGTAAGGGGCGACCAAAGCTTGTTGGGTACGGTACAGCAAACTTTGATAAAACAGCCATTAAAGATGGCGTAATTGTTAAGCCCGAGATTATTGCCAAAGCCGCCAAAGAGTTGTTCGAGCGCCAACTCATCGGTGACATAACTACCCGACGAACTGCCATTACTATTCCTGCTTATCGCACGTTTACCCGTTCAATTGAGCTACCCCTTTTAAAGCCCAAGGAGTTAGCTGAGGCCGTCAACTTAGAGGCCGAACAGTATATTCCCCTGCCCCCAGAGGAAATTTACCTCGACTATAGTCCTCTACGCACTCACAAAGATGGGCAGGATGTCTTAGCCGTAGCCGTACCCCGGACCATCGTTGATTCATGCCTAGAGCTATCGCAAATACTCGGGCTTGAGACGGTGCTGATTGAAACCACTATGAGTGCTACGAGCCGCCTATTTTCCATGGATAAGCAAAGTGATGTGCCAACCATCATCATCGACTTTGGCTCCCTGTCTTCAGACATCAGCATCTACGATAAAGCCGTTTTGACTACCGGCACCATCGAAGGCGGCGGCGAAGTATTCACCGACTCAATCCAAAAAGCCCTGGGCGTCACCCGGGCGGAAGCCGCTATTATTAAAACTAAATACGGCTTAGGCAAAAGTAAAAAGCAAGCCACGATTCAGAGTGTGCTCGACCCAATTCTAACGAAAATCATCAAAGAAATTGAACGGCTGATGCGTTACCACACTGAGCGCTACGGCAGTGAACGGCCGATCCAGCAAATCATTACCTTGGGTGGTGGCGCTAATATGCCTGGCTTGAGTGAACACCTTACCAATGGCTTGCGCTTAGCAGTGCGCACCTGCGATCCCTGGCAATACATCGATTTCAAAGGTTTGCAGCCACCAACGACCGCCGATAAGCCGATGTATGCCACCGCTGCCGGTTTAAGCCTGGTACCGCCTGAGGAAGTTTTTAATGATTAACCTCTTGCCTCCCGAAACTAAACAAGCTTACCGGTACGCTATGCGAAACGTCAGTCTAACTCGTTGGGCCATAGCGAGCTTTATAGGCCTGATTGGCGTAGGATTAATCGCTACCTACGGTTGGCTGTCGCTCCACCAATCTACTAGAGACTACGACAAGCAAGTGGCCAGCGCCACCACCACCCTACAAAAAGAACGTTTAACCCAAACCGAGGCTCAAGTAGAGGACATCAGCAATAGTTTTAAGCTGGTAGTGAAAGTATTGGGCCAGGAAGTCTTATTTTCTAAATTATTAAGCCAAATGGCCGCTGTACTGCCCAGTGGCGCTAATTTGGCAGGACTGAACATAACTGGCGTCCAGAGCGGCGGTGGGGTTGATATTACTGCTGCTGCCACCGATTACCGCACCGCTACGCAGGTGCAAGTTAACCTCGCTGACCCGACCAACAAAATATTTAGTAAGGCAGATATTGTGAGCATTACCCAAAATAAGAACGCCGTCGATCCTTCCCACCCCTACCAAGTAGTTCTCCGGGCTCAGTTTGCCCAAAATAATCCGTTTTTGTTTATCAACCAAAAGGCGACACCATAATGAACAGTAAGCGACTGTACCTGATCTTACTCGCCCTTATAGCTGTCCTATTAGTGGCTACGGTAGGTGGCGCTTATGAAGCTAGCAACTTGTTACAAAACAATGCTACTCAGCTAGCTGACACGAAGCAAAAGAGCCAGACCTTGGCCGCCCAACAGGCACAGCTCGTTAATGCCAAGCGAGATATCAATAAATATGCCGACTTAGAAACAATCACTAAATCGATTGTGCCACAAGACAAGGACCAAGCCGAGGCCGTTCGCGAAATAACCAATATAGCCTCTGCTAATGGAGTCACCCTCACTGCTATTACTTTCCCTGCTTCTACCTTGGGAGCCACCGTACCTACTACGGGCACCGGCAGCGCAGCAACCACACCAAAGCCTGCTACGGGTGCTAAGGCTGCTCTTTCTCAATTACAGGTAGTACCAAATATCCCCGGCGTGTACACCCTGCAATTAACCATTAATGACGATACCGATAGTGCTGTTACCTATAACCAGTTGTACAATTTCTTAAAGGGACTCGAGAATAACCGGCGTACTGCTCAAGTGAGCAATATTGTCATCCAACCGGTTCCCAACAATGCCAGCAAATTAACCTTTTCCTTAGTTTTAAACGTATATATAAAACCAGCATGAGTAAAGACATCAACTTCAATCTAAAAGCAGCACCCGAACAGTTGCTCGAGTTACTCGGTAAGGTAAGCCGCTATAAAGTCGTGCTGTTCATCGCGCTATTAGCAGGAGTATATGGTTTTCTATTCTTTAAAATCAATGGTTACAGCAACGTAGCACCCAGCAGTGACGCCCAACCGGTCGTCAAAAAGATTCCACGCATCGATCCTTCAGTAGTGCAGCAACTGCAGCAATTGCAAGATAATAGCGTGAGTGTCAAAGCCTTATTTGACCAAGCCCGATCTAACCCGTTCCAAGAGTAAGTTTATTCAGTGCCGATGTTAACGCCGCCGGGTTGTTGTTGTCGCTGGCGCCAGCCACGCTGCTCTTGTTCGAATTGTTCGCGTGCATTCAAAATCTGCTGAGCATAATAGGTGGGATTAGGACAAAACAAAAAGACAAACTTAGACTGCTGGGCACCAGCTGTTTCTGCTTTTAAGACACCGTAGTTAAAAATATGCGCCAAAATACCGTCCTGTTGGGCAGTAATATCTTCTAGGTTAGCGAGGCTCAATTGGCTACTTTGCTTATCAAAAAGGCTGCGCTGCAACACCTGTGTTAAGCTATCGCTCGTTAGTATCCAGCGATTTCCCCAATACACCACATGAGCTACCAGCACAAACAACAGTACTAAGACAGTGATGACTATAAACGCTAATGCCCCGTACCCCATAACTGTTTTACTGTCGTAATTGCTAAACATTGAAGGTGCGAAGCCAAAAATGACAATCGCCAACACTACGATAAGCACTCCGGCTGTAAAGTAGATCCCTAATAGGCCAATAGGATGTCGTTTGACCTCAAAAATATTGTGCTCCCCCTGCTGCATGACGTTTAGGGGATTTTGCACTTGGACAGGCTGTTGATTTTGGGTGTCGGGATTCATAGGGATTATTATAGCCTAAAGTAGCGTGGACTGTGCATCACTCGGTACCGGGTCTTTACCAAGGTGTTTGTAAGTTTTATGGGTGACTTTGCGACCACGAGGCGTACGCTCTAGCAGGCCGATTTGCATCAGATAAGGTTCATAGAAATCTTCGATGGTCGCCCGCTCTTCGGCAGTTAAAGCAGCCAGCGTTTCAACGCCGACTGGTCCGCCATTGTAGTTTTCAATGATAGCGGTTAACAGCATTCTGTCAGCATTATCGAGCCCGAGGTCATCAATGTCGAGTAATTCTAGGGCTTTGTGACTCAAGTTAGCGTCAATGATGCCATCGCCGTTAACGTCAGCGTAATCACGTACCCGCTTCAGTAGCCGATTAGCGATTCGAGGTGTTAAACGGGCCCGCTTAGCGAGTTCATGGGCCGCTTTTTTATCAATTTTCACCCCCAAAATATCAGCTGCCCGTTCGATAATCTGCTGCACTTCTGCAGGCGTATAGAACTCTAGTCGATGAATCATCCCGAAACGGTCACGAAGCGGCGCAGCCAAGGCCCCGGTGCGTGTCGTAGCACCAATAATCGTAAACTTAGGCAAATCGAGACGTAAGCTGCGAGCCGAGGGGCCCTTACCAAGCATAATATCCAGCTTGAAGTCTTCCATGGCGCTGTACAGCACTTCTTCTACCGTCCGGTTTAGGCGATGGATTTCATCAATGAAGAGAATGTCACCATCTTGCAGATTAGTCAGCAGGCTAGCCAAATCCCCGGCCCGCTCGATTGCTGGCCCGCTCGTAATGCGAATTTGCGCGCCCATTTCATGAGCAATCACGCTAGCCATGGTGGTCTTTCCCAAACCCGGCGGCCCATAGAGCAGAATATGATCGAGCGGCTCACCTCGCTTTTTAGCAGCCTGAATCGCCAGCAATAAGTTCTGTTTTAATCGCTCTTGACCAATGTAATTCGCAAAATCCTTGGGTCGGAGTGTCACCTCCAGCTCAACCTCCTGCGGCGCCTCGTGCTCAGCGCTAGCATCAACAATCCGATCAATCATTAGTAATAGTATACCGCAATAAGCTTATGCCAACCGCAAGGCCAAAGTATTTACTTAACTTTTCAGAGCAAGCTTGATGCGTTCTTCGGTAGAGAGCGTAGGATCAATGTTTTGTAAGGCAGTTTGCGCATCGCTGTCACTATAGCCAAGAGCTAGAAGGGCTTGGACGGCTTCATCGGCGGTATTAACACCACCACGACTGACAATTCCTTCTGCTTGGACGCCGGGCGCCAGGCCGACCTTATCGCGCAGCTCTACGACCATTTGCTCGGCCGCCCGCTTGCCTACGCCTTTGGCTGACTGTAATAATTTGACGTCCCCGCCGGCAATTGCACCCCGCACCACACTCGGATTACCGATCCCCAATACCGCCAAAGCAACTTTTGGTCCAACATTTTTAACACTCAATAACTGCTCAAACAAATTCTTAGTATCGAGCTGCACAAAACCGTACAAATCATGCGCATCCTCGCGAATATGCTCATGGACATATAATTTGGCCGTTTCGCCCGTCACCAACCGGCCATAGTCCTCTATCGTTACCAGCAAACCATAGCCTACGCCTTGCACATCGAGTACTACCTGGTCGGCAAATTTTTCACTTACCACTCCTGAAAGTGTCGCAATCATAGGCTTTATTATCGCACAGTCATACTGTGAGTTATAGCAGCCGCTAGCGCATCGGCCGCATCGTCAGGTTTAGGAATTTCTTTGAGTTTCAAGATCACTTTGACCATTTCTTGCATTTGTTTTTTGTCGGCTTTACCGTAGCCAGTTATGGCCTGCTTGATCTGCATCGGTGTGTATTCATGGATTGGCAAGCCGGCCTGTTGGGCACACAAAAGCACCACTCCCCTGGCTTGCGCTACCGTCATAGCAGTCGTCACGTTACGGGCAAAAAACAGCTTTTCGACACTGACCATATCTGGCTTACTTTGACTGATGATATCCGTCAATTCTTCATAGATCGTCAACAAACGCACGGCATCGTCTTCTTTAACGGGCGTACGGATCACCCCGCCATCTACTAGCACCGGCTGGCCCTTGATCATTTCAATAATTCCAAAGCCTAAGATGCCCGTACCGGGGTCAATTCCCAAAATTCTCATACGCTTAGTATACTGCTAGTTCAGCAGGTCTTCGGGAATATCGAAGTTTACGTGCGTATTAGTGACGTCGTCGATGTCTTCCAGGGCGTCCATCAAGCGCATGATTTTACCGGCAGTAGTGGCGTCAGCGATTTCAACTGTGTTATTTGGCACAAAGGTTAGTTCGGCCTCGGTAATTTCCAGGCCGGCTTCTTTGAGGGTATCTCGCACTTTAGCCAGATCGGTGGCTGCCGTGTAGATGACTGATTCACCATCTTCTTCTTGCACATCTTCGGCGCCCGCATCAAGAGCCGCCATCAGCACATCATCCCCGGCTGCCTTCACTCGGACCATACCTTTATGGTCAAATTGAAAGGCCACACTACCCTTTTCGGCAATGCTACCGCCGTGCTTACTAAACGCTAATTTAACATCTGGATATGTGCGGTTAATATTATCGGTAGCGCATTCTACCAAGATTGCGACACCGCCGGGACCATAGCCCTCGTACAAAATTTCTTGTAACTGTGCAGCGTTTTTATCTTTTACCCGATCAATCGCTCGCTGAATATTCGCACCAGGCATATTAGCGGCTTTTGCTTTATCGATAGCTAAGCGCAAGGCAAAATTAGTCTCCGGGTCAGTTCCAGCGCGAGCGGCAATGGCAATAGCATTGCCAATTTTAGTGAATACTGCACCACGAGCCGCATCTTTAGCACCTTTTTCACGCTTGATTGTTGACCATTTACTGTGTCCGCTCATTATTCTCCTGGCGGTCTTCTCTCAACGACACATTACGCGTCGAGAACTGTGCTCCGATGCTCACGCACCAAAAGTGCGCTGCGCTTCGGTGCTCGCTCTCAATCACGTATTGCACCATTGAGAGAAGCCCTATACGTCTCATTTGTATCTGTTATTATACGCTTTTTGCGCGTTTTTGACCAGAGCGCCAGGGTCAGTGTGCAAACCAAAAGATAGCAAAACAGCATTTCGCCCAGCGACAGAAATTGGTTTTCGATGAAAATATGCGGAATACTAGCTAACAGATGCGCAACGTCAAGCATATAAGTCAGTAACAAGCGGGCTGGCCAGGCGAGCCAACCGCTGACTGCGCCGGCTAACATCCCAGCCAGCCCAGCAATCATGGCTAGCAACATTCCTAGTGGCACCAAGGCTACGACTAACATATTAGCCAACAAACCGATAAACGACATCTGCCCGAATACAAACAATACATAAGGTAGCGTCATCGCTTCGGCGCACAGGCTTTCTAGCGCAACAGCAACCACTGGCGACTCATGCCAGCGGCCCGGCCAACGCGCCTGGATGAGCGGCCCAAGCACCATAACTCCATAAAATGCTAAGAAACTTAAATACCAACTGGCATCACTCCACACATAAAATGGATTAACGAAAGCGGTGATGGTAGCAGCTAACATAATCAATAAAAGGGGCTTCATTTGTCGCCCATAATAACTCGTTGCAATACTCAGGCCACTCACAATCGCCGCTCGCACAATACTGGCACTGGTACCCGCAAACAATAAAAAGATGGCAATCAGACCAAACGAAAGCAACGTAGCTATGCGCTTAGATCGTTTACCAAATACTCCCTTACTAGCCCGCAACATGATCGTAAGGTTGTAGCCAGAAACAGCAATAATATGCGTTAGCCCGACCATCAGCAAATCCTGTTTGATGGTATCCGGCAGACTTGCCCGTTGACCAATGAGCAGTCCCATAGCAAAAGATGCCAATGGTTCTGGCAAAGCGCTCTGCATACCGGCCGTAAACTTACGACGTAACTCAGACACAAGCGAATCATGGTGCGCAATTAATTGCAGCTGGGCGTAACTTATCCGACCTTGGTAACTGCCGAGTGAGGGATATAATTTGCCAGTGGCCTGCATCTCATCGCCCTGATACACGGCGTTCAAGCCAAAACCACTCAAACTTATTTTGCCCGCTAAATGTTGCCCAGTTTCCAGCACAATAACCTCGCCGGCATCGAAAGTCATTTGCGTGTTACTGCCATAGACGCCATCTTCTTTAGCAATCGCTCGAATGGTGATTTTGTGGTAATACACCTGATTGTTAACTGCCAATTTCTGCTGGAATATTCCGCCCCGTATGCTGCCTGCAGCAACGCCAAACAGCACGATTGCCACCAGTGCCCACCAGGTCTTTTTGTACAATCCAAATGCAGCCACCGCACCAAATACCAAGCACCATACTGTGTCCGTAGCAAACCCAGCATGAGCCAATCCAATACCGCCTACAAACGCGGTGCAACCCAAAAGCAACAACGTCGTTCGCCGAAACTGATGCCGCCAGACACGAACCATTCCTGGCATTGTAGCCAGCCGTTCTCCGCCAACCATGAGCGGCAAAGCTAATATTTAATACTTATTTAACCTGACCGCTGTTATAAGCGCTCTAGCAATCGAACAGTAACCGTATCACCAGCTTCTTTTTTGATCGTTTTTCTAATCTCGGCTTTAACCGGTAGCATTTGTTTGCCATTGCCCATGGCCATAAACGAAGTAGTAAACGGCTGGCCGTCAACGGTGCCACTAACTTTAACTGCGCCCTTGGTCCCGAAGAATTCAGCTGATTGCGGCCAGATCACATACGTCCAGCCACCCGTATGGGGGCTTTTTAATAGCTGGGCTGTGAATTGCTTATCAATCTTAGTCATACTCTCATACTAGTGAATGATGCTATATATGAAAATACCCCAGCAATCTGGGGTATTTTCATTGGAGGGCCCGGTGGGATTCGAACCCACGACACGCGGCTTAAAAGGCCGCTGCTCTAACCTACTGAGCTACGGGCCCGAATTGAGACAAATCCGGGCACATTCTGCTATGAGAAGCAAAATAACTTCTTACATTATCGGTATTTTTGTAAAAAAGTCAATCTGTTAGCTAATCGCGGGTGATAGTTACGAGCTTTGCTAAGCCATAAGCAATGAGTGCATAGACTACCATAGCAACTAGGGTATAGGTTTCAAAACGGGAAACGCCGTAGTGGTAATCGTAGCTAAAGATACCAAAGAATGGTGATACAAACGGGTGGCTGGTGGTGTAAATAAAGTTCGCAAAACCATTAGAAGGATTAGCGCCCAGTAAAGCGAATACGAAACGGAAAGCCAATAACACTAATAACACACCGGCTATAAACCAAATTACGCGGGCAGCTACATTCTGCTCATGGGCTGTTCGAGCCGCCGGATCACGAACTTGTTGAGTAGTTTCAACGGTGTTACCAGTTCTTGTCGTAACCTGATCAACTTGTCGCACGGGTTCTGCTGCCATAGTAGTGCTCCTTTTTAAGTTACATCTTGATAGTAACAGGGGTACTACTGTTTAGCTGTGATGTTTTTTACCGTGCTTACCTTCGCCGGCCGTTGGGCGCTGTAGCCACAACACGAGCAAGCAAAAGAGGGCGCTGAGGCCTACGATCAGATCCTGAGCGTTTTTTACCTGGTGCCACACGTTAGAACTCAGAATATTGACCGCTGTTTCAGTAGGCAAAAGCGGCACTACTAGTAAGGCACCCAGTAATCCTACGCCAGCCGCCGGCAAAATATTGAGTAGTAACTTTGGTCCTTTAACAGTACGGATCATAAACACCGCTGTTAGCACTACAGGTAACAGCAGTAAAAAGAGTTGGATCGTAGTATTGGTAGGATGCGCTTTAGCGGCATGAGCTGAAAACAGCGACATAAACGAGCTGGTATCACCAGCCACAAACTGCACTAGTACATCACCAAGGCACAAACTTAAAAATACCAAGGCGGCATTAATGCGCAGCACCATCATAACCACAATTGGCACACCGATGATAGCCGCTAGCAGTGCAAGCGAAGAATTCATACGCTCATAATACCATGAGCGTTTTGTAACAGATAGCAGCCTACGCTGTTAAGCGCCGACTTTGTCTTTTTTGCGACGAGCTTTGGCGTTTTGTTCAATGTAGTCGATAATTTTTTCGGCTACATTATGGTCCGTAACTTTTTCGATACCGAATCCCGGGCTAGCGTTTACTTCCAACACGAGCGGTCCGCGCTCAGAGCGCATCATATCGACACCACAAACGGTTAAGCCCATAGCCTTAGCGGCTTTAAGCGCTGTCTTGCGCTCTTCATCGCTCAGTTTTACGGGAATCCCCTCGCCACCTTGGTGCAAGTTAGAACGGAAATCATCATCCAAACTCTGACGCACCATGCTAGCTACGACTTTGCCGTTAACCACAAAGGCTCGAATATCCACGCCAGCACTCTCGGCAACAAATTCTTGCACCAAAAAGTTCACTCCTTCAACGTAGAAAGCTTGCATCACGGCTTGGGCAGCCTTGCGCGTTTCGGCCAACACTACACCGTTACCGTGCGTACCGCGGGCCACCTTAATAATCACCGGTGCGCCGCCCACCTGCTCTAGCACACCCTCAAAGTCAGAAGTTTCGCGGGCGAACACCGTTTTAGGAATACCGACGCCGGCCTTAGCTAAAATCTGCATACTGCGCAGTTTGTCACGCGAGCGAGTGATGGCAATCGAGCTCGTCGTGGTAAATACGTTTTGCATTTCAAACTGTCGAACGATAGATGAACCATATTTAGTCAGACTTTGGGCAATGCGCGGAATAATAACGTCCACATCATGCACTTCTTCCCCCTTGTAGCGAACCACAGGGTTACCACTCTCAATGGTCACATAACACTTGGCATAGTTAATAATGCGTACCTGGTGGCCGCGTTTTTCCGCTTCTTCCTTCAGCCGTTTAGTGGAGTAATTAGCTGAACCTTTTGACAAAATAACGATATTCATTCTACTGCTCCTTTCGCTTTAAGCGATTCTGTAATACTGCAGACCGAGCTCGTTCAGCAGCCTTGGCCGGCGTACCCTGCTTAACATCAACGACAAATTTGCCACGAAGTACGTTACGGCCTAAAAGTATAGGATACGCTTGTTCAGACCGGTTAGCGAGGGTAAAGTTAGCCCGGATTTTTTTACCTTTAAGCTCTACCAGGAGTTTCACTACGTAGCGCTCTTCGGCTTCACCAATCGAACTCGCCACGGTGCGCGTTTCGTAGTGCGTAAACTCTAGTATTTCCCCACTGTAGAGCTTGCTATCGGGCCCAAAAAGCACGCAGCGTAGCACACCATGGTCTTCAATGATTCCCGAGGCCCAAATAGCTGAGGTTTTAGCACCGGTATCAGTTTTGGCAGGTATATTGAGCAAACCCAGCGCAGGAAAACCCACGTGCTCGGCACGGCCAATTATGACTAATTCATTACTGCTTTTCATAAGTTTTAACCTTATAATAGGCACTATCAAGCAATAGTGCCATATACTGTATTATTATAACACATATGAGTGATTTAAGCAATACTATTTACTCCTATTACCTTGGGCATTTTAGTGAACTGCCGTTTGAGGCCCAATTTCATTTTGCTTCACGCTTACAGAGTTGGGCGCAAGATGGTGAAGCCACTAAGCGGGTAGCCCAATTAGTAGCCGAAACCAGGCCAGAGCATCCAAAAGACGAACTTCGATCATTACTGCAAATAAGGCCCAACGCGAACAATAACATGGGGTTTTGGGATCGTCGTAAGCTATATTTTGATACCTACCCTGATGTATACGGCTTAGAGCTGGCGTTATTCCAACTACTCAATTGGGAAAAATACTACGGTATTACCGTGCCAGAGGTTTTGTTAGAGCTTATCGGCTCAGAAACCGCACAGGAGTTAACTGCTACCCTAGCCAAAGATGAAAACGCGCTAGCAAATCTTTCGACCTATGCCGTAAACACGCTATACCTTGCCAAACGATTACTCCTCGGCGAAGACGATTTGCCGTTTGCGCTCGCGACCATTCAAGCTCTTCCCTACGTCCAGACAAACCCAGAAGATATGATACTGCTCACCTACTTCGTAACGCACTGCGTGCTAGCCGAAACGCTGTTTTACGACCGCAGTATCCCCGTTGCCCACTTGCCCTATTATCAGTCCTTGCTGGCTTATGTCGATCAAACCATCGGTGATTCCTGGCAGCAGCTTAGTTTGGATGCCCAATTAGAGCTGGTGGTGGCCAGTAAATTGGCTGGTTACGCGTATCCTTACACGTCAAACATCTTAGACAACGCCGCGAATTACTATAATGCGACGGACGGCTTCTTGGTTGATCCAACTCGACCCACCAAAAATACCGCGGCAGCCGCCGAGCACCGCAACGTGCTGTTCATTATGGCTAGTACGCCCACAAATTTAGCGCCGACTACTTAACGACTCAAGATATTCGGCCAATAAGGCAGCCTTGGGCTGCTCGAAACTGGCAGTTTCTATTTGCGGAGCACGATTAACTTCTAAGCAATAGAACTTTCCATCGTGTGATGACCGGATCATATCCACGCCGGCAATCTCCCGGCCAAAAAATTGCGCCGCGGTAACACAATCTTTTAGAACATCCGCCGGTAACGTATCAACCGGAACTATCGTAGCGCTGCCACCCTGCGAAGTGTTATTAAGGTGCGAACCAGCTACCGCTTTCCGCTCGATAACCATCCGCACTTCATCACCAAACACCAGCACCCTATAATCACCATCATTGGCTATGTAGGACTGCAGTACAAAAGCCGTTTCAGGGTACTGAGTGAGCAATTTGTTAAGCATGGTTGGATCGGTCACCAGATAGTTGTCGTAGCCCCTGGTAGCGCCCACGGCTTTCATAATGAAGGGAAAGTCATAGCCGTGCTGTTTATAGTTTTGGGCTAAAAGTTCGATACTGCCGATCAGCGTTTTAGGAATTCGTACACCGGCTTCGTGCAGGTTAACGTATTGGGTAATTTTGCTTTGGGAACCAGTCCTGAGTGTTTCGCTATCCACATACGGTATATTCTGTAACTTGCAAAAACGCGCCACTGCCAGCGCGTGGCCCTGCTGCTCACCCCAATAGCGGAAATATACCACCTGATAATCGCTGACCAGACAGTCGTTACGCGTGTCATAAATAGCGATATGCTCGTTGGTAATGTCAAATAGTAAATCGTCAAAAAACGCCCACTTAATCTCTAGTGATTTGGCTTCGGCGGCAAGTAATCGAGCAAGTTTTTCGGGATCGGCTTTACCCTTTTCAACGCTCGTCTTGGCAAATAGTAGAAGGGCTTTTGACATACTAGTTTCAGCTTAGCACACTAGCAATTAGTGAGCAGTTACTCCGGTAATTAATTCAGCGCAATCACGCATAAATAAGTAGCCAGCGTACGTGCCGATACGTTGGGCATCACGGCCCGGATAGTTAGGATGATCTTCAGGAAGTAAACGCAAAGCAGCGCCAATCTCAAATTGAACCGTGGCCAGTGGTTTCCCGAGCGCTTCACTGGTATTTTGGGCGAAGGTTCGGGTAGTGCCGGCTGATTTTGCAGCAAAAGTGATAGTTCGTGGGGTGCCATCAGGCTTTTTAAGCGTCTCATCGCTATTTGCTTCAAAACGCAGTACCGGCTGATTAACACCTACACGCAGCTTATACTCTTTGGCGCGCTGCATAATCGCTTCAACTAAATTAAGGGTTTGCGAACTTGGATGATCGCCAACTCCGAGCATGATGCTATATCCACGCTCATCCGACAGATCACCTATACGAGCCGGATCCATGCCATGCAATGAAAAATGGCCTTGATTATCAGGCGCTTGCAAGAATGGCAGCATAGCTCGCTTGAGCTTATGCTCAACGTCACTATTGGCATCTCCTGTTTGACGGCCCAGCGGCATCATGAACGAAGCGTGCGTGTCTTCTTGCAAAACACTACCGAGCGCTCCTGTGCCATAATCAGCCTTCACGCCACGCGTGCCCTTTTGATCGCGTCTAATCCGTGTCGCTGCGTGCTCACTCGTCAGCAAAAGCTGCCTGTCGGCTTCTTTGACTAGTAACTCATCTTCATAGCTGGCAGTGCCCAGCTTATATTCGTCGGTTTGCCGATTTGGTGCAATTAGCGCTCGTTCAGCGGTATCCAAGCGAGTATAGAGGGTTTCGGCTTCCTCTACCGGTAATGATGGTAGGTATGCAAAGTTATTTTCTAAAAGCCAGCAATTATAGCGTAGTGGAGACGCCTGCTGTGTAAGTACATCATCGGTAACTATAGGTAACCGAGATAGCTCGTTACTCATATGTATATTATAACATATAAACTGTTATAAATCTAGCCAGTATTAGCTACTCGCCGATACGCCAGATATACCAGCACCAAGACAACTAGTAACACGGTGATTAACAGAGGTATAAAGCCGGCTTGATTTGCCGTAAGCTTTTTCATGATATGATTAATTATAGACAAACTTACCAAAAACAAAAATAATTAGTATATGGATAATCCTAACCTTCCTCCACTAGGGCAACCAGAAGACATTATCCCCGCTAATCAAGCAGCGGCAGATGCGCTACACCCCGAAGGTCTTCAAGACACTACGCTAGGCCCCCAAGCTAGCCCCATAGAAGACATCGTCTACCAGAACGCCTATCAAGCTTCGCGTAATATGGTCGAAAAACACTTTGCTAAAGAGGAAAATAAGCAGCTGCAGAAAGAAAACGCTGATTTACGAGAAGATCTATCGGCAGTCGAGGAAGCAAGTGAATACGACCCAAAGACAGGCCTTTTAAATCCCGTAGCTTTTAAGGAGCACGTTGAAGCGGCAACACGTACTGTTCCAAACCGACGCCAAACTGACGTTCCTGCCGGCACCCTACCGAGATCTCATGCTCTGCTGATGTTTGATATTGATAACTTCAAGCCTATTAATACCGCTATTGGTCATCTTACGGCAGACGAATCAGTGCTACTGCCTGTTGCAAATATCTTGAAGAAGGTACGCCCCGGTGACTTTGCGGGAAGGTTTGGTGGCGAAGAGTTCACGCTATTCTTGTCTGATGTCGATAAGGCAACCGCTATCGCTATCGCTTCACGTTTTCAGCATCAAATTAATGGAGTAGCACTGCCCCAAACCATTGAGGGAAAGAATAACGTTGGCATAAGTATTGGCCTAGCCGACTTTCCTGAAGGTGCGAGTTACGATGAAGTCTTAGGTAAAGCGAATGCCGCATTGTTAGCAGCAAAACAAGCCAGTTCTGAAAAAAATATGATCATGACTAATGATCAGCTCGCCCCTGTCCCTAGTTAAAGAAACGCTTTTTAGTGCCTCGTTCACTTGTTTGGAACGTTTGCAGCAATTCTTGCTGCTGTTTACTTAGTTTAGTTGGGGTGTCGACGATGATAGTTACGATGTGCGGACCTCGGGATTTGGCTTTGAGATGTGGCACGCCATGATCAGAGAGTTTGAAATCGCTGCCGCTTTGGGTGCCGGCCGGAATTTTCATTCGTACTTCACCATCCACCGTATCAACATCTATTTCGGTACCTAGGGCAGCTTCTACCATGCCGATATGCTCTTCGCTCAAGATCAAATCCCCTTCGCGGGTAAACTTTTTATGGGCTTTTACGCGCACACTTACGTATAAGTCACCTTTAGGCGCATTGGCAATAGCTTCGCCGCGCTCGCGCAAACGAATGGTTGCGCCATCATCAATACCAGCCGGAATTTTGAGCGCCACAACTTGTTTTTTCATCTGCGTGCCTTTGCCGTGACATACCGAACAGACTTTTTCTGGTACTTTGCCACGGCCCTTACAGGTGGGACAGACGGTAGCTTGCTGGATATTACCAAATACTGTGCGAGTGACACTCACGACTTGGCCAGAACCCTTGCACGTATCACAAGTTTTCAGATCATAACCCGGTTCGGCAGTAGTTCCCTTACAGTGCTCGCAGGTATCTTCAAGGTTGAGACTTAGCTCGACTTCGGTACCAAACACGGCTTGCTCGAAGCTGATATCTACGCGTGATTCAACATCACGGCCACGACTCTGGCGTTGCTGACCGCCACCTCCACCACCAAAAAAGCTGCTGAATATATCACCAAGCCCTAAATCGCCAAAGTCAAAGTTAACGTTTTGGCCTTGCCCGCCAAATCCACCAAATGGATTACCACCACCGCCATTTCCACCGACGCCAGCGTGACCAAACTGGTCATAGCGCTGCTTTTTGGCAGGGTCTTTGAGCACTTCGTAGGCTTCGTTTATCTCTTTAAACTTAGCTTCGTCACCGCCACGATCGGGGTGGTGCTCGATCGCTGCCTTGCGAAAGGCTTTTTTAATTTCATCGGCACTGGCATCTTTAGAAATACCCAATACTTCGTAGTAATCGCGTTTAGCCATTAGGCGGCTCTCATTTCTTCGACAGCACGTCGTGCGTAGCTCAGCATCACTCCGCAACATATTATTTCCAAAGTAATTCCTCGCTCTTCATGCATTGCGATCTCGCCTATCCGAGCAATAAAGTCTTCTTCGTCGTGCATGGCCTCAAGCGCCAAATAGGTATCAATATCCGGAGCAACTAGGGCAGGCCGGATAGCGCGTTTTATACGCCGGTCTTCCGCAATGGCTTCTACTTGCCGTTTGTGAACTTCTTCAGGTGTATCTGCCAGCGATGCTTCCCAAAAAGCCACATCTGTCGATTCAAAAGTATTCATAGCTCTAGTATACCTTGTTAACAGTGTTGGCTTAACTCTGCTCGGTTTCGGCCTCTAACCACTGAGTAGCAGCTTTAGAGATGTTAGTGAGTGGAATTTGCTGCAGCACGAATGTTTCGTAGCTATGCAATTTGGCAACTTCGGTTTCGACTTTATCGAAATTAGCAGCTACCGTTTCCATAATCAGCTTTACCTCATCAGACTCTTCAATTTTACCCTGCCAGCGAAACTTAGACTTAATATCCATAAACTCCACGCAAGCCACTAACCGCTTTTCGAGCAATACATCAGCGATCTTCTGCGCTTCTTGCCAGCTGCCACACGTCAAAACTAGTTCTACAAACTCGGCTTTCATCTACTTTTTCCGATACACATATCTTACTCTGTTGATTAATCTTGTAACAGCAATTAAAAAGATAACAAAAACAATTAAACCAAATATAGTGCCTATAGTATTGGCTATGATAGCGTCTGTACCACCCGTGCAACCAAAATCTACAGGACCTGGTCCGGCGCAGGGGTAGGCATTAGGATCAGGCGGAGCAAAGAGTATGAAATATAGTGGGATAAACGTCCATGCGCCAAATATGATCGCCAGTAATCCCTCAAACACTACCCCCAACCATGGATTAACTTCCTTGTTTGGATAAAGTAGTTGCCGGAACCGGCGCGGCACTTTGGTCATCGCTAATCTTTTTTGTCGTCGACGACTTCGCCTTCGATGGGTTCATCGGACTTTTTGTCGTCGGTGCTTTCGGTGTCTTCGGTCTTGGCTTCGTCTGAGGCAGATTCGTACATTTTGGCACCAATGGGCATGAGTTTGTCGTTGAGTTCTTTGGCGGCGGTTTCTAAGACTTCTTTGTCAGCTTTATCGTCGGCTACGACTTTTTGTGCGGCTTCGACGGCTTCGGTAAGGGTCTTTTTGTCGTCGTCGCTCAGTTTATCGCCGTTGTCTTTCTGAAGCTTTTCGGCTTGGTAAATGGCGCTATCGAGTAGGTTGCGGGCTTCGACGGCTTCTTTTTTAGCCTTGTCTTCTTCAGCATGGGCTTCGGCGTCTTTAGCCATTTTTTCGACTTCGGTTTTGTCGAGGTTACCCGAGCCAGAAATGGTGATTGATTGCTCTTTGCCGGTACCTTTGTCTTTGGCAGTTACATTCAGGATACCGTTGGCATCAATGTTAAAGGTAACTTCAATCTGGGGTACGCCACGAGGGGCTGGTGGAATACCATCGAGCACGAAGCGACCAAGGCTCTTGTTGCCATCGATCATATCGCGCTCACCTTGAGCTACGTGGATTTCTACTTGTGGCTGGTTGTCGGCAGCGGTACTAAACACTTCTGATTTGCTGGTAGGAATAGTGGTGTTGCGCTCAATCAGTTTGGTCATAACGCCACCCATGGTTTCAATACCAAGGCTTAGCGGCGTAACATCGAGGAGCAATACGTCTTTGACATCGCCTTGCAACACACCACCTTGGATGGCAGCACCCACAGCTACGACTTCATCCGGGTTCACACCCTTCATCGGATCTTTACCAAAAATGCTCTTAACCTTTTCTTGGACGGCCGGCATACGGGTCATACCACCTACGAGTACTACAGCATCAATATCACTGGCTTTTAAGCCAGCATCTTTCAAAGCCTTTTCGCATGGTTCGGCAGTTTTCTCGATCAGCTCGCTCACTAAGTTTTCTAGCTTGGCACGAGTAAGTTTGTGCTCGAAGTGCTTGGGGCCATCAGCATCAGCCGTTAAGAATGGCAGGTTAATGTCCACTTCTTGCGCGGTTGAGAGTTCAATCTTGGCCTTTTCGGCTTCGTCACGTAGGCGCTGCATAGCGGCTTTGTCGTCAGAAATGTCGATACCATGCTCTTTTTTGAACTCATCAACGAAGTAATTGACGAGTACGCGGTCGAAGTCAGCACCACCAAGATGAGTATCACCATTGGTACTTTTAACTTCGAATACGCCATCGCCGAGTTCTAAGATAGAAACGTCGAAGGTACCACCACCAAGGTCGTAGACGGCGATTTTTTCGTCAGCTTTGCCTTCTTTGTCCAGACCATATGCTAGAGCTGCGGCGGTCGGTTCGTTAATGATGCGTTTGACTTCCAGGCCGGCAATTTTACCGGCATCTTTGGTAGCTTGGCGCTGAGAGTCATCAAAGTAAGCCGGCACAGTGATGACCGCTTCGGTAACTTTGTCGCCTAAGAAGCTTTCGGCGTCGCTCTTGAGCTTACCGAGGATCATAGCGCTGACTTCTTCAGGGCTGTATTCTTTATCGCCCATCTTTACTTTGACGCCATTGCCGCTTTTAACGATTTCGTAGCCCATGAGCTTCAGGTCGCGTTGGACTTCTTTGTCGTTAAAGTTACGGCCAATGAGACGCTTAACTTCATAGATCGTGTTTTTAGAGTTGGTAACTTGCTGGCGGCGAGCCACCTGACCAACTAGGCGTTCGCCATTCTTATTTACCGCCACTACTGATGGAGTCGTGCGGTTACCCTCGCTGTTGGCGATAATTTCCGGCTTACCGGACTGCATGACAGCCATCGCCGAGTTAGTTGTACCGAGGTCGATACCAATAATCTTTGCCATATGTATACCCTTTCTTTTAGCAGATGAAACTATGAGCTGCCAATATACCTTTAAGTGTAAGAAATTAGCACTCTACTGTCAAGAGTGCTAATGCTGTGGTATTTACCTTATTTTATAGGCCGCTTCGAGGCGTGCCGTTTCTACAATCTGTCTAGCGCGTTCCTGGGGTATTTCCAGCTCCTGGGCTAGCTCTTGGGTTACCGCTTGTTGATAATCATCGACCTCGTCCACTGTTGGGTTATGGGTAAGTGTTGCTACCCATGGAGACACCTCTAGACTTACCAGCCGTTTTTCCCTTTCGTTAAAATAGCTATCTCCCCGAGCTCTCACTGCTTCGAGCTGTTGCTGCTTGGCTTGTGCTTTAGCCATACTTCGCCGCTGGAGTTCATCAAAAAGAGATTGCAGCGCCATACCAGCCAGGAGAAATGGTCCATAGATTACATTGCCGCAATAAAATGCCGGGTTAAATTCAGCGCGCTCCCACCCCCACTTATTTGGATGTCCTTCGGGGTCGTGCTTAGCCATACTTTTACTGAGTAGTCACCCTTACCATGGCGTGGCGGATGACTTCGTCACCGAGTTTGTAGCCAGCCTGGAGTTCTTCGGACACGACTTCTTGGCTGCCGCTGCCCTCTTCCATACTGACTGCTTCATGGTAGCGAGGATCAAACGGTTCACCAGTGGTTTTAATGCGTTCTACGCCCAGGTCAGCGAGCGTCTTTTCAAATTGTTTAACGACTCCTTGCACGCCCTTAATGTAGTCATTGCCTGCTAGGTCCGCCGGAACGTGTTTGAGTGCCCGTTCGAAATTATCAATTACTGGTAATAAATCACGCACCACGGTTGCCTTAAGCCGAGTGCGTAAGTTGGCGATTTCTTCTTCGTGACGACGACGCAGATTTACCGCATCAGCTCGTTCATGCTGCAAGGCAGCAGTAAGCGTGTCAATTTGTTGTTGCAGGTCAGTAGCGGTTGATTTAGTTTTCTTAGTGGCCATGTACTAGTATTTTACCAATATATCGCCTCATTTTTCTTACAATTGGCTTTTGGGCGATACGCTCAAGGCTGCGATGAGGGTTCAAGATAGACTGTCTCGCTTCAAAAGTCCTCTGCTCACTATAGGTTCGCTTGGCTTGGCGAGCCCGATTAATAATGTCCTCTACTTCGCGTAGCTTTCGTGGATTGTAGTACTTGGTATATTTACGCATTCGATCGAGCGCAACTCTATCTTCGTCGGATTGAAAAACGTTAAAAGACTCTGCTGGAGTTTCAGAAGGGGCAACCGTAGCTTCTTTCGAGCTTTCTGGATCTACGGTTAAGTCAGGAGGGGTAGGCGATGTTTGTTCAGGTTCTAGCGGCAACGAGTTGTCTTCATGATTATTCATAAAGGGTCTCTTCGAGCTCCTGTCCAGCGCGTTTAACAAGCATCATAACGTCGCGGTAAGCTTGACGAGTGGGGCCAAGCATACCGATGTAACTGCGATCCGAGAAAGGACTGCGAAAACGGCTAATAATCAAGCTAGCGCCGGCAGCTCGCCCAATGGGGTTTTCGCCACCAATATACACACTTAAGGGCTCATTGGGTGCGGCTTCACGCAACCAAGGCTCTAAGTTATCTAACAATTGAGCTACTTGCTGGACTTGGTTACCGCCGATAAACTCGGGTTGGCCAAAAAGGTTGCTTAGGCCGCTCATATACAACTGATTGCCAATGGTAGCCAGACCAAGGTTATGCGTTAACTCCACGAGCGTATCCACCGCGTTACGGATGGTGCGTTCTGGAGTGCCACTATCGGCCAAGCGAACAGCCAGTGCCTTTTCGGCCCGACGTTCGGTAGGATTCACATTGCTGCTGTCGCTAATTTCATTAACATAAAAGCGATAGCCCTTATCGGTAGGAATACGCCCAGCGCTTGTGTGGGGCTGCATAATGTAGCCCAAACGCTCTAATTCAGCCATTTCAGCTCGAATAGTGGCCGAGCTAACACCGAATACCTTAGCAAGCAGGCTCGAACCAACCGGACTGGCTACTTCGGCGTATTGTTCCACGAGGGAGTTTAAAATCTGCTTTTGACGCTCTGTCATAAACGAGAAATTATTAGTTTCTATTTAATAACTATACTGTTTTAGCAGTCGAGCGTCAAGAGCGCTAGCCGGTTTATTCGCTGGCGTGTTTTGGTTCAGTAGGTGGGTACACCGTGCCGGGAGCAGGTGAACTTTTTGCAGCTGGTGCTGGCTCGGCTGGAGCAGCAGGGGTTGTTTTTACTTCGATAGGGGTAGGTGCCGGTTCTGCTGGCGCAGTTACTGCTTCAGATGGAGTGACGGTTGGGAAATGACTGGCGAAAACTTCTTCTTTGCTTGGCTCAGCCGGAGTGGCAGGTGCAACTGGCGGAGGAGTTACTCCCGTAGGAGCACTGGGAGTTACCCCAGCTGTGTCACCATCAGGAGGAGTCAACCAACTACTAGGTGAGTTCTTACGACGACGCAGCAAGATGTAGACGATGGCAGCTACGATCAGGAGGAAGACAATGATGCCAATCCAGACGCCCCAGCTACTGTGCTTAGCAGCGTTCTTTACTACCAGGTTCTGAGAGCTCAGTTTGGTGGTGCCATTGCTGTAAGTCGTCTTGGTGACTAACAAGTGAGTACCGTTCTTGAGTGACTTGGTGTTTACGGTGTAGCTGTAAGGGGTCTTAGTTTCGGTGTCAATCAGCTTACCATCCAAGAAGTATTCTACCTTGGACACACCAGTACTTTGGGTAGCAGCCGGTTGTACATCCACAGGAGTAGTGACTTCGGCCGTAGCGCCACTTGGAACATTCACACTTGCGCTTCCACCAGTTGGCGTAACCTTCACACTAGTGCTCTTGGTACTTGCTGGAGGCGTAGTAGTTGTGGTCGTGCCAGTCGTCGATGAGCCACCACCCGTAGTGGTAGTAGAACCACCGTTCGTTGGACCGGTACCGCCGCCGGTTTGGGCAGCATTAATGGTATAGGTGCCAGAGGTTGGTGTTTCTGAAAGTGGATTACCGTTAGCAGAATCATACACCGCAGTGCTGCTACCGAATGAAATAGTAGCGCTACCGGCAGCAAGTGTCTTAAAGGTAACGTTAGTAACTAATTGGTCACCCGTTTGACCACCAGATATGTTGGTACGAGTAACTTGTACTGCGCCAGTACCAGTGATGTCAGGAGGAGCGATCGGGAAGGTGCCTTCGGTAGTAGCACTGACGTACTGCAACTTATCGGTTGGGTAACGTAAATCTGCATCGACGGTACTTACCGCCGTAGAGCCACTATTCTCTTTAACCGCAACTGTAATGTTGTCCCCTACCGTCACACTGCTGCTAGCCGGTGATAGATAGATGCTACCACTAGAGGCTGCTAAACTGCGGACTACAAAGTTCGTTCCCAGGCCCGCGAAAAGGGCGGCTACAAGTAGTAATGCCGATACTCGACGCGTGCTACGGTTATTTATGAATTTCATAGGTGGTGTCCCCAGTTAGATACTAATTTCGCTAAGTCAGCTGAACCAACGGCGCCATCACCATTCACGTCACCGCGACGAGGTAGTACGCCTGTCATACCCCAGTTGGTAGTAGCTACCATGGTAGCAAGGTCTTGAGAGTCAACAGAGCTAGAACAGTTAATGTCACCTGCCATGTTCGGGCTAGTAGCTGGGGTGGTAACGCTTAGCGTAGCCGGAGATTGGCTGACATTGCCAGAAGTGTCCTTAGCGTACACGGTGAAGGTGTAAGTTACTCCAGGGGCCAAACATTGGTCAGCAAAGTTGGTGTTGGTTGCAGTGCCGTCTAGAATACCATTCAAGTAAACCTGGTAGAGGCTGATGCCTACATTGTCAGTAGCTGCGGTCCAGCCTAGGCTAGCTGCTTGGCCAGTTACGACTAGAGCGCTCAAGCCAGATGGAGAAGATGGTTTCGTAGTGTCAGTTGCAGTTGGAACGGTTACCGAACCGCTGCTGGCTTTAGTAGTACTTTCGGTACCATTTTCGTCCACGGTAGCGACTTGGTAAGTGTAAGAGGTACCTTGAGTCACCGTAGTATCTTGGTACGTTTGCGTTCCGGTGCCCGTAGAAGCTACTGAGGTTAATAGCGTACCATTACGGTAGATGTTGTAGCTAGCAACACTCACGTTGTCGGTACCGGCTGGCCAGCTTAATGACACAGCGGCTGAGGTTGCAGACGCGGTTAGCGAAGCGGGTGCAGTTGGAGCAGTGTTATCTCGAGTCGTACTGGCATTAACAGCGGTACTTTGACTCGAAGTATGTGAGCTGGTGTCGTAAGCTTGGACGGTGTAGCTGTAAGTAGTGTTTTGGTTTAGACCAGAGTCGGTAAAGGTTGTACCAGTAGGTGAAGTACCGAGCAGCGTACCGTTACGGTAGACGTGGTAGCCAGCCAGAGTACAGCCTGCGCTTGGGCTACTAGCACTCCAGCTTAAGCTAATAGTGCTAAGATTACTGCCAGTGCTTACTAGGCTTGTTGGGGTGGTAGGATTACCTGAGCAGGTAGGAGCGGCAGTCGTAGCATTAACTACGGCACTCGGCGCGCTAGCGTTAGCATTACCTATTGGTACTACGGCATCGTAAGCTACAACTTCGTAGTAGTACTTAGTGCTAGCAGATACCGTGGTGTCAGAGTAGCTCAGTGTAGACGCACCTACGGTGTTAATCTGACTAAAACCAGATGAGGAACTAAGCGATCGAAGAATTTGATAGCCAGCGATACCGACGCCACCTGGGTTTGGTAAGTCACTCGATGCACCCCAGCTCACGTTGATTTGGGCAGCTCCGTTTGCGGCAGCGGTTACGCCAGTCACCTGGTTTGGTGCTTGGTCGTCAGCTTTAGTAGTAGCCGTACCACTAGCGCTCTTGCTTGACTTGCCACCCTTAGAGTCAACGGCTTCTACGGTGTAGGTGTAGCTTCCTGTACCAGAACCACCGCTGGCGGTTAGACCTGTATCAGGGTAGGAGGTACCGGTGATTAACGTTCCGTTGAGTGGTGTACTGCTACCGTTGCGGTAGATGTTGTAGCCAGCGAGGGTACAGCCAGAGCTTACACTGCTGGCACTCCAGTTAAGAGTCAAGGTAGTATAGCCTGGGTTAGCTGCTTCGGTAGGTGTGCCCGGTGTCGTGATGGTGTCGGTAGCACAGCTAGCATTCGTAGCGTCACTGAGTGAGCTACTCTGTGCCGACTTGTGCCCTGCCGTATCGACAGCTTGAACCGTATAGGTGTAGGTCGTGTTCTGAGTTAGGCCACTATCGGTGTAGTTAGTAGCGGCTTGCGGCGTTCCGTTAAGCGGGGTACTGCTACCGTTGCGGTAGATATTGTAGCCAGCGAGAGTACAGTTACTTGCAGCTGTACTTGCATTCCAACTAAAGGCCGTGGTGCTTGTGGTACTGCTGCCAGCAGTTAGACCGGTTGGGGTTGAAGGGTTACCCGAACAAACGGCTGGGTTGGTTACTTCAATACCAGAGACCAATGGTGCGTTGCTAATGCCGGTGAAGACGATGTCTAGGGAGTTACCGGTAACAGCTACGTTGCTAAAGGTCTTCATTTCAGCAGTTAAGTCGCCGACATCCGTAACTGGAGTCACGGTAACTGGTGAACCACCCTCGACAGTCACACTGAAGGAGCGGGCGCCACTGCCTGAGTTAAGCTCAGCGAAGTCTAATTGAATGTTGTAGGTACCGTTAGCAACCGGAATGTGGTAGGCTCCTACGCCCCAGTGACCATTCTGGAAGATCTTTTGTTCGCCACTTGGAGCGTTAGCAATCGTGCTAGTAGTCGTGTTGTAACATTGCGTGCCAGAAGTGGTACAGCCACCATCGGTGAAGTACTGGTCGGCTGCCCAGCTTACGCCGTTACCGTCGGTGTAGGCGCTCGTTAGACCGGTAGCCATGTGGAATGGTACCGAAACCATCGGAATACTGTTCGTAGTAACTGATACTGATGAGCTCTTAGCTGATTCTACGTTGGCGGTGCTAGCTGCGTATACAGCTGAAACCGTGTAGGTGTAGGTAGTGCTTGGAGTAAGACCAGTAATCGCCTTGCTGGTTCCCGTAATAGGAGTCGAGCCGTTTACTGCGGTAGTGCTACCGTTTTGGTACACATTGTAGCCACTTATCGTACAGCCACTAGCTGGGGTAACGGCATTCCAGTTAAGCGTAGTGCCCGTAGTGCTGGTGCCACTTGCAGCCAAGCCGGTAGGTGTTGACGGGCTAGCCGTACAACTTGGAGCTGGGTTAGTCACTTCAATACCAGAGATCAATGGTGCATTGCTGATGCCGGTGAAGACCACATCAAGCGAGCCACCTGTCACCGTAACGTTATTGAATGCTTGCTGAGTAGCCGTAAGGTTCACCGGATTAATAGTGACTGCAGCACCGCCTTCAACCGATACGGTGAACGATCGGGTACCACTGCTAGCGTTAAGCTCCGAGAAATCTAATTGGACATTATAAGTACCATTAGCTATCGGGACGTTATAGCTCGCCGGACCCCAGTGACCATTCTGGTAAATCTTTTGTTGACCCGAAGGAGCATTAGTAATTGTGCTGGTAGTTGTGTTGTAGCAAGAGCCAGCGGTAGAGTCACAACTACCATCGGTGTAGTAGTTGTCCGCAGACCAGACTACGCCATTGCCATCAGTGTAAGCACTCGTCAGACCAGTTGCCATATGGAATGGTACTGATACGGGAGTTTGCTGGATACAGTTGCTGCCGGTACCACTTGGGGTACAGCTGTCGCTCGAAGAAATTAACATAACCCGGTCGACTTCTACGCCGCCGGATCCACTCAAAGTAATCGTTTGATTGCCCGCGTTAAGTGTCGGCTGCATAGCCGCACCGGTGTTAGTGGTCTTTATCCAACCAACACCACTGAAGGAAGAACCGGTAGCAACCTGGCTACCGCCAGCGGTATAACAAGTAGTGCCATTAACGTCGACGTTAATAGTGTTAGCTACGCCATCAGGCGATAACATACGTACCCACACGTTATAAGCACCTGCAGAAGGTACGCTTAAGCTCAGCGCATCGCTACCGCCACCACTAGGTGCGGCGCCACAACCGGCGGCACTCGCCTTTAGAGCTGGGACAGCTGCTGCTGCAAATACACTTACTACTAATAGGGCGGTGCCTATGGCTAGCCCACCTCGTTTTTTGAAATTTGATATTGCTTTAATCCACATCGTGTTGTTTTACTTTTTACATAAGCGTTCTGCACTCATAGTAAATAACCGCTTATGGTTCGTCAACACTTTTTTTCAGCAAAGCTTAAGAATCTTGCATATTGGCCAGGTAAGCACGAGTATCGTCTAGTAGCTGTTTGATTTGCTGCTGAGCAGCTCGTTGCTCTGCATCGCTAGGTGTTGAGCCACGAGCCAGCAAGTCAACTTGTTTTATAGCCGTAGCCAGTTTCTCATTGATAACAATCTTTAAATAATTATCTTTTAAAGCTGTTTCAAAAATCCGGATAGCTGTTTCTAAACGATGCTTTTCTTCCGATTTAGGTATTGATCCACGTAATCTGAATCGTTTTTGCCATTCACTAAAGCTTGGCGGCAAGACCAAAATCGCAATCGTATCAGGCTTAAGTCTCAGCACGTTGTCTATGCCGCCAATATCCACATCAGTGATAGCGATCTTATGAGCACTACTGGCCAGCGCCAGCTCTCGGATACTGATACCTGAAACTTGTTGCTCATGTATGACCTCAGCCTCCAGAAATTCTCCAGCCTCTAGGTCGTGCAACATATCCGCTTCTTCCCGGAACCAGTACTCGATACCATTTTGCTCTAATACGCCATTGTTAAGGCGCGGCTTACGGGTAGTATCAGAGACGATATAGCGGTAATCACCCGTTTTAACTAATTCGTTAATGATAGTATTGCGGCCACCGGCTGATGGCGCAACAAGTAGTACTAGATTTGTTTTGTGTAAGGTATTAAGAGCATCATCGGAAAGCTGGTAATGCTCTAATACTTTATGAAACGCCGCTTTGTGCGCAAGTCGATTGACCGAATTCATTATCTATATATACCAGAACTACAGGGGTAGAGCAAGCTGAGGGCACCTAAGGTACGGGCTTTAAGCAATGGGCGAACTCGAAAATGCGCGAGCCCGACGAAGCGTTAAGCGCAAGAAAACGGCGTGCAAATGCAAACTAATAACTACAATGGCAAATGCCAACAACGCCTGGGCTAAGCCATAGAAAGTACTGGTGTGTGATGCGCTTTGGTGAGCAGCGGCAATCGCATCGGGGATAAGTCGCTTAAAAAACAAAATCGTGAAGCCCAACCATAATGCAAGTGCCCCTAGACGCAATCCTAAGTGAGCCAAGGTATCTTTTAGGAGACTCTCGCGCTGTATGTTCACGTAATCCATTTCTGCACGAATTTCTGAAGTAGTACGGATAACACCAATGATTTCAACGGCTATAAAGTAGACTGCTAAGCCAATAAATCCCCACACTGCTAGGAGCGGCCAGTTGCTCTGTAAAGAACTTGCATTTTCTACCGTGGGAGGAGCCTGCCCCACCGTAGTGAGCACCGGTGTCGGCTTGACCCTAGTTTGTTGCCAGGTAGCAAGTTGCTGAGAAAATTCACTACTAGTAAAGCTAAAAGCAACAATGACACCGGCCGTCACTACTAGCCCTATCACAATGGCTATTAAACCACTCAGCCAAGATGGCGTTAGCAGAACCCTAAAGACCCCCAGATCATTTGTTTCATGGTGTTTAAAGTATTTGATAGGCATAACTCTTATTTAATTATAACGGCTCGTGCTAGTCGGTAAAAATTAAATAATTAATCACGTTTGAGCATGACGGTGAACGCTTCGGCAGGAATATCAACTTTACCAAAACGTTTGAGACGTTTCTTGCCTTTGGCTTGCTTGGCGAGCACCTTCTTTTTGCGAGATACGTCACCGCCATATAAGCCCGTAGTCACGTCTTTGCGATAGGCACTGATATCTTCACGAGCAATAAAGCGGCCGCCAATTCCCGCCTGCAACGCCACTTGGAAGTTCTGTCGCGGAATAACTTCTTTCAGCTTAGCCACTGTTTCCCGGCCTAGCCTTTCGGCCTCGGAGCGGTGCACCATTACGCTGAGGGCATCAACCCGCTCGCCAGCTACATAAAAGTCTACTTTTACGAGATCTTCGGCTCGGTAGTCATCAAGCTCATAATTAAACGAGCCATAACCGCTGGTAATACTCTTGAGCTGGTCGTAAAAGTCGGTTAGTAAGTTCGCCAGCGGTGCCTCAAAGTCTACAAGTGCTCGGTCTTCTACGTAGCTTAGATTCTTTTGCAGCCCGCGCTTGCTTGAAATAAGCTGGATAACCGGTCCAACGTACTCGCGCGGCACCACGATTTCACCTTTGATCCATGGTTCACGGATTTCTTTGATACTGGCTGGGTCTGGCAAGCCGCTGGCACTTTTAATGTCAAGCTCTTCGCCACTTAGCAAGCTTATTTGATAGTCGGTCGAAGGGTTAGTCACTACCAAATCAAGATCATATTCCCGTTCTAGCCGTTCGCGAATAATGTCCATGTGCAGTAAGCCTAAAAAGCCAATTCGCACCCCAAAACCAAGCACCGGTGAATTTTCTGGACTGAATTGGAGTGCCGAATCACTCAAGCTCAACTTTTCAACCGCGTCTTTAAGTTCTTGATAGTATTCGTTACTTTCCGGGAAAAAGCCGGCATACACAAAAGGTTTTACATCTTGATAACCCGGTAGTGGTTCGGTAGCCGGACTGGCAGATAAAGTAACAGTATCGCCCACCTTAGCTTCGCGGGTTGAACGCAAGTTAGTGACTATGTAGCCAATTTCGCCAGCCTGTAAGCTGTCACCTGGCGTCATATCAGGCTTGAGCGCTCCGACCTCCAAGGCAATACCGGTCGCATCGGTAGCCACCATTTTTATTTGAGCATTCTTTTTAATAGCACCATCAAACAGACGCACATACAAGATCACACCCCGATAATCATCATAATAGCTATCGAAAATGAGTGCGCGCGTCGCCGGTTGGTGGCTCGGCTTGGGAGCCGGAATATCGTTGATTATTCGATCTAAAACCGCTTCTACACCCTGCCCGGTTTTAGCGGATATCTGTATAATATCTTCGAATTTGCAACCCAGGAGGCTAACGATTTCGGCACCGACTTTTTGGACATCAGCCGCCGGTAAGTCGATTTTATTGAGCACAGGAATGATGGTCAGATCGGCCGCCATAGCCAGATATACATTGGCGAGTGTCTGCGCTTGAATACCTTGACTGGCGTCAACCACTAATAAAGCGCCCTCGCAGGCCTCTAAGCTACGCGATACTTCGTAGCTAAAGTCTACGTGCCCAGGCGTATCGATCAGATTAAGCTCATACCCCTGATATTCCATACGCACTGGCGCTAATTTGATAGTAATGCCCTTTTCGCGCTCTAAATCCATGCGGTCGAGCAGCTGAGCCTTCATATCGCGCTTAGCTACCGTGCCGGTGAGTTCCAATAACCGATCAGCAAGCGTCGATTTGCCATGGTCAATATGCGCAATAATACAAAAGTTTCTAATATGAGACTGGTCCATTAGGACCTATTATATTACAGAGGTAGCCCTTGATACTACTTAGTAGTGATTTTGTAATAGCGTTGTAGGTACAAAAGCGTGTCCACTAAGTGTTGCAGTTCGGGGCAATCAAGGTGCTCGTTATCGAGTAATGTAGTGTGAAGTTTATCGAGCTGGGTAGCGATAGTGCTAAAGGTATCACCTGATGCAACCATGGCATCAATTTCCTGGTCATAATCTGAAGCATAGTCGCCCAGTAAGCCCGTACTACCCGTGCCGTGCGATAGGACTTTATCGCGTAGCCTTAAACTATAGGTACTAACGCTCATCGATACACTCCATAACACTGACATATTTAGCAGTAGTAATAATCAGGTGATCAAGTAGCTCGATACCCAGCACTTCCCCAGCTGCGACTAACTGCTTGGTAACCTCAATATCGGCCTCAGTTGGCTCTAAACGGCCAGAGGGATGATTGTGGGCAATGATAATAGCGACTGCGCCCCGCTCAATAGCCGGCTGAAATACCTCTCGTGGATGGACGACATTACTCGTTAAGCTACCGACTGAAATGACTTCGTCATGGACAATCTGGTAACGACTGTTGAGATACAAGCCTCGAAGCTGTTCCTTTTGATACGTACCCATGTCTTTAAGATATCGATACGCCTGCCTGGCGTTGCGCACGTGTACCGGCCGACCAGCCTGACTAGCGTAAAAACGGCGACCAAGTTCAAAGCTAGCCACAATTTGGGCGGCTTTAGTAAGTGGTATATCGGCTGCTTCGCTGAGACGCTCCGGATTTAACTCGTTGCTCAGAGTCTTTTCGCCATACTCTTTTAAAGTACGCTGAGCCATGGCTAAAACGTCTTCCTTGCGATTGCCGACACCCCACACGATAGCCACTAACTCGGGGACCGAAAGGTGTCCCGCACCTAGTTCAAGCATCTTTTCGCGGGGACGTTCCGGCTCGGGTAAGTCTTTGACGCGCAGTACATATTGATCATTAGCCTCACGAAAGACTAGGTCGTGATCCTGTAATTGGTAGGTGGGGCGATCTGCTGTAATCATACGCTCTAGTATATAACCTTATGGCTCATCACTCTGCCGAATGATTAAAATTTTATTAAATTTTGCGGTTGTACCACCATTAAACTTCTAGTTTAACTGGCTTAAGAATGATCTTTTTCAGACGAGCAATAACGGGACGCGCCTCCTCCAGGTCAAATAACGCCGAGACTGCCAAGTGAACTCCGAAAGTCACCAAAGAAATGAGCGCCACCTTACTGCCGAGGGCGATGATACCACGGTCCTTCAATTCCAGCGGATAGAGCGAGATCATAATAAACCCCGCTACCACACTAAAGCCAGTGACCGAAATAATGCGCCATACACCGTCAAAGAACTCACCATTAAACAACCGATGATCTCGGATCACCATAATCGTTGAGAGCACCGCTACTTCAGCAGCCGCCACAATTGATTGCGCCAAGGCTAGCCCCGCCACTCCGTAAGCGCTCGGTCGAGCCAAAGTTACGGCCAGCACAACGTTAAGGGCGATCGCAAAGACTGACACGAAGAGCGGCGTTTTAGTGTCTTTTTGGGCATAAAACCAGCGAGAAATAAGCGTATAAATAATGCGGAAGAAGATAGCAGCCGTCAGGTAGCCGAAGATAATAGCGATTTGGTCGTTGCCATTCGAAAAGATCAAACGGGCCAGATAGCCTCGGCAAAAGTAGCACACCACCACCAGCGGCGAGGCCAGCCAAATCATCGCTCGCAGTATTCTTAAAAAGTCACGCCGGAACAGATCAGGGCGGCCTTGGCTCAAGCGGGCATTCAGCCGCGGAAAAGCCGCAGTACTAATAGCCGTCCCGAGCAAAAGTATCGGGGCCGTACTCAAGGTAAAGGCATTGTTATAGTTACTGATGCTACCACTGCCAAGTCCACTCGCGATGTGCGTTTCCACAATTTCTTCGATCTGGTCCACCCCTTGGTCGATTGAGCGGGGAGGCAAGTTTCGTAACACCAGCCGAAAGTCGCTGTTATTCCAGGCAATGCGCGGTCGCCAGTGAAAGTTTAGCTGGGCTAAGCCCATCACGACTATCAAGAGTTGTAAAACTGCTCCAACCAACGCACCGATTCCTAGCCCAACTAGGCCAATATTGTTTTTAAACACAAAGATACTAACGATAATCGATAGGTTGTAGAACAAAGGAGCAAGAGCATAGAAAAAGAAGCGGCCCAGAGTCTGCTGAACACTGGTCAGGATACCCGAGATAGTAAAGAGCAGTGGGTTAAAGGCTAATAACCGCATAATCACGGTGGCGTTAGTGAGCTGCTCGGGGGTTAAATTAGGCGCCACTACATGATGGATCAATGGCCGAGCAAAAATAACAATAAACAGGCCAACAAAAAACATAATCACAGCTAACAAGTTCAGCAAAGAAGTCGATAACTCCCATACCGCCTTGCGGCCATGGCGCATCAAGTAATCACTCAGGACTGGCATAAAGGCCACGCCCAGCGCCCCAGCCGACAACGTAAAGAAGAAGAAGTCCGGAATAGCAAAAGCAGCGAAGTAGGCGTCGGTACTGTGTGGCCCAGTCAGGGCAAAGTTACCATTTACGAGTTTAGTACGCAAGAACCCCAGCAACTGGCCGGCAAACGACGTACAAATGAGCAAAAAGGCAACGTTGCCGATACTGATACGACGTTTTTTTTGCGCGGGAGCGGTGGGATTCATGTATTTTTGATGACCATTAGCTCACTCAAGTATAGACCAGGCAGTCGGCCTATAACACCCCTTTTAGTGGAGTTTTAGTACCGTTGGGTCGCTGGCTGACGTGGCGTCAGGATTTTTATTCTTGGGCTTGCGTTTTCGAGTGCGTTTGCGCTTAGGTTTGGCTTCTTCTGACGGAATCGTTGGCTCAGTAACCGCTAAGCGGCCAGCGGATAGCGTCGGGCTGGCCGCTGGTTCATTAGTCGTCTCGGTAAGTTGTGAAGCCAGCGGGTTTTTGATTGTTTTGGGCTGGCTGGCTTCTGATTTAGGCACATTGTTCTGGGTCAGATACCGCTCGTGTACATACCGTTCTACATAATCCCGACTTACCGAATATTGAGCCCGGCTGCGTTCAATGATTGTCGGACTATTATCATCACCTTGTGGAGGTAAATTAAGACTGATGGCCGAAAAGGCCGGTACTTTTTCACCCTCGATTGTCAGACTGATAACGAAGTGACGATTATGCATATGCACCAGATCGTATTCCAAGAATTTCGGTTCGAAGTAACGTTGCATACTGCGGGCATCGTCAGCTCCCATACGGAAAGCAATAATTGAACCGACGTTACCAAATACCGCATCTTTAACTTCCATACTCATCTGGGCAATGTACTGGTTAGCCACGGTTAGGTTTAGGCCATACTTACGGGCCTCACTCAAAATAGTGGCAAAACTATCGGTGGCAAAGTTCTGGAATTCATCCACATAGAGGTAAAACGGCGAGCGCTCACTGGCTGGAACATCAGCCCGGCTCATGGCTGCTAACTGGATTTTAGTAACTAGCAAAGCACCGAGTAGGGCCGCATTGTCTTCGCCTACCAAGCCACGGCTCAGGTTAACAATCAGAATCTTGCGTTGATCCATAATGGTACGGATGTTAAAGCTGCTCTTCGGCTGACCAATAATGTTGCGCACTAATGGATTAGCCGTAAAGGCACCGACCTTATTGAGTACTGGCGCCACTGCCTCAGCCGCAAACTTGTCATTCCAACTAGCAAATTCTATTTCCCAGAAGTTACGCACTACTGGGTCTTCCACGTATTTCAATACGTCTTGCCGGAACCGCCGATCCGTTAAAATGCGGGTAATGTCGAGCATCGTCGCCTCCGGGTAATCAAGCAGGGCGAGCAGGGAATAGCGCAAAATATATTCCAAGCGAGGGCCCCAGCTATCAAACATCCGTTTTAGCACGCCGATAATTTCACTAGCGGTGTGGGTACGCAGCTTGGGATCAAGCACTTCCATTGGGTTAAAGGCTACCGGGAAATCAGTGTCTGCTGGATTGAAGTAAATAACATCCTCGGCCCTTTCGGCGGGAATGCGTCGCAAAATACCCTGCGCGTAATCGCCATGGGGATCGATCACTGCAAAGCCGTAAGGACTGTAGATATCCGAAATGGTTAATAGTTCGAGCAAACCAGACTTACCTACCCCCGTTTGACCGATGATATAGAGGTGTCTGCCCCGATCGGCTCTCGGCAAGCCGAACATAGTGTTATGGCCCCTGAAGTTGGTAGTAGCAACCGGGCTTAAGTCTTCGCGGTACTCTGTAGTAATAATCGGCAAGTTGGCCGGTGGTTCGGCGGTTTGGCTAGAAGCCCACAAAATAAATGGCGTTTCCACCGTGGTGTGCGGCAAGTGGTACATAGTGGCCACTTCTTCGATGTTGAGAATGTGTCCCACTCGATTACCATCGCGCCGTTGATAAGCCGCCATCAGCTGGGGATTATCAGCCATCTTTCCCTGTTCAAAACCATTCAAGTAGGTGGTGTTGAATTGCTTATAGCTGGCAATAATCGATTGCAAACGCAATTTAGCTTGCGGCACTGGCACTTGCCCACGGTAGACAATGCGAATATGTGTTTCAAAGGCCAATTTATGGCTCTTTTCTTCGGCTGCGCCAGCTCGAGCCGTTTCGTACTCGGTGAGCTTTACCACCTCACTTTTTGTCTCGGACGGTGGTGCCCAGAGCGCACTTAGAAGGGCCGTGGGATTAGTTGCCGATTTACTTTTGCCGCGCAGACCCGCCACATAGCGTTCACTCTTTTTGTGCCAGTTACTGGCTGCTGGCTTCAGCACCATCTGGATCCAAGCCTCTTCGTCATCTTCAAACTTAGCCAATGTAGCCGTGATAGCCGCCAGCGGGTCAACTTCGAAGCTCTGGAATGTTTTGATCGGCAGCGCATCATTGCCGCTTAACCGTAGCTCGGTACTTAAGGTCGTAGCAAACTGCTGCTCCTCACCAAGTGAGTAGTCAGTTACGTCGCTAATTTGCACGCTTGGGTATTGGGCGTAGACCTGTTCTTCGACATAACCCTTTAAATACTCTGGTACCCATACGTAAAAACCAATGCGTTTTTTGAGCACCGCAATTTCAAAACTCAAGCGTTCCCTAGTGGCCGCCTGAAAGCGTTTGTGCGAAGGCATAGTAAGTAGGCCGTGTAAGCTGGCAAACATCTGCTCGGCCGCCAACTCCTTTTTGTCGTTGGTTCGCGGCACCTGCAATAGCAATACCACCCCTGGCGAAGCGTTTTCTGTTTCTGGTTTTTGGAGAAACGTATTCATATACAAATCAAGAAGAGGCCACCCTTCCGTTCCCCTATTCTCTCATTTTTCCGCAACTTTATACAGGCTATTGTAAAGAATAATTTTTTATGCCAAAATAATCATGATTTTTTTGTGACGGGTGATGCTCCAAAACAATCGTACCTGAACGCTCGAGTAAACACTTGCGTTCTTAACAATTAGGGAGAATCATGAGCTCAATTAGTACTTCCGGCGAAGGCGGCGATATTGATGGAGCAGTGCGAGAGGCAATGCACGCCATCTATCAATCCGGTTACGAAGCAGGCTATGCAGCTGGTCGTAGTACGGGGTACCATGAGGGCATAAGAGGCGCACAAGCTTACCTCTCTAGAATGCCGCTCACTGATGCCCCCAACACCCCGATCATGAGTGAAGATGAAGGCATAAAAGAGCTAGGGCTTAAAGGGCGAGCCTGCAATCTCCTCCTTGCCAAAGGGCATTCCAAAATTAAAGATGTAATCGCCCTAAGCAATGATGAGTTGCTAGCTATTACTGGTATGGGAATGTCCTCAATTAAACTGATAGATGAAAAACTAAAGCTGGCTGGCTTTACTCGTAGACAATGAGCGTCAAAGAGATTACCGGAGAAGGCAAAGAAGCTGCTTTTATAGCAGAACCTCTCCGGTATCAACTCTGTTTCTCCCTATTTTTTCACTCCGTAAGTGTATGCTTATGCTGATGAGTCCAAAAGGACGAAAGTGAACTAGTACAGGGCTGCAGCCGAGGGCATTTTGGCGTCTTTGAGGACTTCGGCGACTTCGTCGGCGTCGACGGTTTCTTTTTCGAGCAAGTGATCTTTCAGCGTTTCGAGCGGCTTGAGGTTGGCCTTGATGACAGCGCGAGCACGGTTGGCGGCTTCGGTAATCAAGGCTTCGATTTCATCGTCAATCACCTTGGCAGTTTCGTCTGAATACTCCCGCTCATGCATGATACGGTCCATCATCATACCTTCATCGGCCTTAAATACTTGGTCACGCAACTTCTTACCCATACCTTGGTTGACGATCATATCGCGAGCCACCTCGGCAGCATTTTGCAGGTCAGAACCAGCACCAGTCGTAATCTTATCAGCGCCGAGGATGATCTCTTCAGCAATACGACCACCCATACCGCGAGCTAGCATATCCTTAAACTGCACCAGTGATACATATACGCGGTCTTCTGGTGGAATAAACCAAGTAACGCCGCCGGTGCCACCACGGGGGATAATCGTAACTTTGTGTACTGGATCGCTATCCGGCAGCACGTGGCCGACCAAAGCGTGACCAGCTTCGTGGTAAGCAGTGACTTTCTTATCCGCTTCGGTCATAACTTTACTCTTACGTTCTGGACCAATGGCTACACGCTCAAAAGCTTCGGTAACATCAGCCTGGGAGATTTCGGTGTGACTGTTGCGAGCAGCAATAATAGCTGATTCGTTGGCAATGTTAGCTAGGTCGGCACCAGATGAACCAGCACTTTTAGCAGCCAAAGCGTCTAAATCAACGTTTTTAGCCAGGGGTTTCTTAGCAAAGTGAACTTTCAAAATAGCTTCGCGGTCTTTGCGGTCTGGCAAGCCGATGTTTACCCGGCGGTCAAAACGGCCAGGGCGTAACAAGGCTGGGTCAAGCACATCTGCTCGGTTGGTTGCGGCCAATACAATCACATTTTGGCCTTGCTCGAAGCCATCCATCTCCACCAGGATCTGGTTCAACGTTTGCTCGCGCTCATCATGCCCACCGCCCATACCTGAGCCACGGCGGCGGCCAACAGCATCAATTTCATCGACAAAGATAATGCAGGGAGCGTTCTTTTTAGCCTTCGCAAATAAATCACGCACGCGTGAAGCACCGACACCTACGAACATTTCAACAAACTCTGAACCGGAAATACTAAAGAATGGCACATTAGCTTCACCAGCAACTGCACGGGACAACATCGTTTTACCAGTACCAGGAGGGCCGACAAGCAATACACCTTTAGGAATACGCGCGCCCAAACTAGCGAACTTTTTAGGGTATTTAAGGAACTCCACTACTTCACTGAGATCTTGCTTAGCTTCGTCGCTACCGGCAATGTCCGTAAAGACCACCTTGTCCTTTTCGTTACCATATAGACGAGCCCGGCTCTTACCAAAGCTCAAAGCCTGGTTGCCCTGTCCTTGGGCACTGCGCAGCATAAAGTATAGTAAGCCGGCGATAATCACGACTGGTATAACTGACTCGCCGATGGTAACCCAAGCCGAAGTACCAAGGGTTTCTGGCTTGTAAGTAATCTGGACTTTCGTGTAGTTAAGGCCTTCATCTTTTAAGCTAGCGTTCGGATCGGTAAAGGTGCGCAAGGTTGGGGTGCTATCACCTTTTTTAGTAATGTCGACCTCGTTACCAGCCACTATCATTTTGGAATATTTGCCAGCGTTAGCATCATTAATTGCTTGGGTGAGCGGAATGTCTTTGAGGGTACTAGGCTGATTAAAGCCAGCGATAATTACCAGTACAACTAAAATCACTAGGGCTACAAAACCGGCATTCTTAACATTAGAACGATTGTTGTTGCCAGATTTTTTACGATTGGGGCGAAGTGGCTTCTTATCCATTGGATTCATAGAGTTTTATTATACCTCCGTTTGTGAGGTTTGGCTAGCGCTCCAAGCCTCGGAGTGCTAGATGGTCCTGACCGATGTAAATACTAGCACCTTTTATCACATCAAGCTGCTTGCCGGGAGGTAGGGTTTTAATTTGAGTTACCAGGCGATTAAGCGTGTGCCGATCAAATTCTCGCACTCCTTGGGCGCGCAACCAACTAGCCAGTACTTCGCGGCTAATATCATCCGGTAACTTAAGAAAGCTTCGGCGCTCCATTCCCTGCTCGGGCTGATTCGCCAAAAAATGCTCTAGCTCTTGATCGAGCTGAGCATTGGTAAGCGCTCCACGTTTGAGGTTCGCGAGCAGCTGCTGCCGCGCGCTGGCTGAAAGGTTGCCGAGCACATGGAGCCGAAGATAGTTGCGGGTGTATCGTTCATCGTAATTAGTAGTATCCTCCCGCCAGCTTAGATGATGCTGGAGGGCGTAGCTCATAAGTGTCGATTTAGGAATATCGAGCAACGGTCGGACAATTTCTTTTTGGGACTGCAGTGAACTTAAGCCTTTGCGTCCACTGCCGCGCGCTAGTTGCAATAAAGCTGTTTCTACCAGATCGTCTTGATGATGGGCGGTAATGATCGCTCGAGCCTTATGCTCACACAGTACCTGGCGTAAAAAATCGTAACGAGCATCTCGAGCCACTGCCTCGCTGGCATCTTTACCTAACTTTCCTTGCGCCGACACGAATGGTAAGTCGTAAGATGCGGCTAGCTGGGCCACTAATTTTTGATCTTCCGCCGAATCATCCCGAATGCCATGATCAAAGTGCGCCACCACTAAATCTAGATCTGGTTTTTGCCGCAGCACATCAAGCAATACGACCGAATCAACACCGCCGCTCACTGCCACCACATACTTCCCTGGCTCTACCTGCACATCCATAGGTATACTTATAGTATATGAAACACCTTTACTTTGTGCGCCATGGGCTGAGCATCATGAACAAACAAGGTTTTTATTCGGGCCGCACCGAAACGCCATTAGCAGCCGAAGGCCTTGAGCAAGTCCATCAAGCCGGTAAAGACTTGCAGGACAAGCAAGTTGACTGCATCGTGACTTCACCCATGAAACGAGCCGTTGATACCGCCCACATTATCGCTGAGGAAATTGGCTTCCCTATCGATAAGATCATTGTCAGTGACTTATTTATGGAACGCGACTTTGGACCCCTAGAAGGCACGGTATACTCGGCAGATACTCACCTCGACACCCATAAAGGTGTTGAGCACAGCAACGAGTTAGTGGCGCGCAGTCAAAAAGGGCTCGATTACCTCAAAACGCTGCCGGCCGATACAATTCTAGTAGTCAGCCATGGCGCCGTCGGTCGCGCTTTACAGCACCTACTTCAAAAGACCCCTAGTTTCCGCGAAACCGACCGTTTCGAAAACGCTAAGGTGGTAAAACTGCTATGAATGGCCGCCCGGGAGTTGGTGTGGCCTGCTTCGTATGGAAAGATGGCAAGTTTCTAATGGGCCAGCGGCGCAGTGCGCACGGTGATGGCACCTGGAGTGTGCCTGGCGGTCATTTGGAAATGGGAGAAACTTTAGAGGGCTGTGCCAGGCGCGAAGTTATGGAAGAAACAGGCCTGCAAATTACCAATGTACGTTTCTTAGCTCTTACTAATGATGTTTTCGATTCTGGAAAACACTATATAAGCATCTGGATGCAAGCTGATTGGCAATCCGGTGAGCCTACGATAACCGAACCCGATGCGTACGTTGAGCAAGGGTGGTATGACTTTCAGCAGCTGCCAGCGCCTCTTTTTGAGCCTTGCTGGCAAAACCTCCGCATAGACAAACCCGATCTCTTCACCCAAAGCACCTAGCCAACAGATACAAACCATGTTATACTCACCCCTGTTCTTTCAACCAATTTAAGGCGGCGTAGCTCAGCTGGTTAGAGCGCAGGACTCATAAGCCTGAGGTCACTACTGAGAACCCACCCACTTATACCACTGTTAATCTTTGTTAATTCAATCGTGTTAGTACTGCTTGACGGCTTAATTTGACAGCTAGAAGCACTAATTTCCACTATTTTCTGCTCATATTGCTGAATTGCTGAGTGCCTTTGTTCAATGCCCGAATGTTGATAGATTTGCATAGTTGTAGAGATATTTGCGTGTCCCAAAATTATTTGAGTATCACGAGGTGAGATTCCAATATCCTTTAAGTTTGTTGCGGCTGAGTGTCGCAAGCTATGCAATGTACTTTTAGGCAATCCCGCATTAGCACTTAAGCGTTTGAAAGACCTTAATAAGTTCCGTCTGTATATAGGAGTGCCGTTTCTTGTCTTAAAAATCAGGTCTGGTAGTGGCCCCGTATTTATACAAGGTATTTCAGCCAAGAGTTTATATATATTATCTGAAATAGGTAAATCTCGTCGTCCTGCTTGCGTCTTTAATTCTGCGTAATGGAATTTCTCGTAACATTGCAGCTGTCGTCGGACATGAATAACATTTTTAATCGGGTCAATGTCACCCCAGGACAATCCTAAAACTTCGCTAGTCCTCAAACCATATAAGGACATGAGCATGAAGACTGGATAGAGTGTATCGTCTCGTACATATTCTAGAAAAATTTTTAGCTGACTCAGGTCCCAAGGCACTACCTCTTTGGGCCTGTACTGAGGTATAACAACCAACCGTGCAACGTTTCTATCTAATAGCTCATCCTGATTAGCTCTTTTCAGTGCGGCGGATAATACAATTTTCTGTTTATGAATACTACGAATAGATTCACCAAGACTCTGTTGATTATCTAAATGGTTTTGAACATCCGACACTTTGAGTTTAGTTAGACTTTTATGCCCTAAACCAGGCTTCAAATACTTTCTCACTGTGGTTTCATAACTTATAAAAGTTCCAGGTGCTAATCTTTTTTTAGAAAGCAGCAACCAGTAATCCAAGTAGTCCCCTAGTTTCTGCTCTTTAGTATTCGTTATTAACCCACTAGCATTTTTCTTCCTTAAAGCCACAAGTAATTCTTCGGCTTCTGACCTAGTTGTAGCGTATCGGCTAACACGTTTAATGCCTTGTGGTGTAGAAACATAGGCTGCTGCTTCAAACTTACCATCTTTACGTTCAAATACAGTACCCTCACCTCGTCTACGTCTATGTCGCATATTCTTTCTCCTTATGTTCATCAATAAAATGAGCTAAATCATCAGAAGCAACGAATCTGCGGGTTCTAATCTTCACAGTTGGGAGTTGATTTGTTTGAATTAGTTTATATATAAACCATTGGCTTACACGGAGTTCTTGCGCCGCTTCAGGCACAGTCAACAATGTTAATTGAAGCGATTTTTCTTTAGTTTTAGTCATTACTTTCCCCTTATTATTATAGTCTCTCAAACTAAGTTTGTCTGGTAGGCAGAGCCTGTTCCAATCAAGTTGATAACTTCAACCCTTGGTATCTAATTAGTTATCTCTTAAACAGAAATCCTATATGTTAATTAGTAATCCTATAGGATAACTATCTAATAGGGTATAACCCATAGGGTTTAAGGAACTCCACCTTGAAAATTATCAATAGCTTTACTAAGCTCTTTGTCAAAATCTATATCATCAATTTCGTTAATACTCGTGACTTCCGACTCATCAACAGCTTTTAATGCAATCTCTTTTATGTACTGCCAAAGTTCGCTTGAGTTTGCGTATTCATAGTTCGTCTTAAAGCCACCGCTCAATGTCCGAATTGCTGGTTTGTATACTACATACTTACCCTCGTCCCTCTTGGAGGGAACAACCCGAATGCCATGCACATGGAAGCCAACTTCAGGAAAATGTACTGCCACAAAGTGCGTACCATTATCTCTTGAACTTACATCAGCATAGTTATGACTAAAATCTATACGCATGGGACTACCCCGTTGATTTGGTGCCATAAAGCATGAAGTAAGTGAGACCAATCTTCCATTTCAGTACACTTGCCACAATATGTTTGGTCTAGTTGCGCTTCACGAAGATTATCGTTCAGGCATTTGCGCCTGAATTGGTTGAGCAGAAACTTGCCACGAAGCCAGGTAGGTTTATCAAGCCCATACTGCGTAAACAGCCACTGCATTTCACGCAATTGTGTTCGACTCAATTTAATTTCAATTCTTGAAGCAACCTTACGCTGTGGAGTGCCATCTAAAATAGGCGTTTGGGTGCAAAGTGGATAATTGATACGTCTTCCACTTTTCTGACGTTTTTTGGTAGGACTTTCTACCGTTGAGTTTTGCATTGTAATTTACATCTTTCTTATTACCTTAATAATTTTGTTTTAAGGGTTTTTGTTTTGGAGGATTTGTTATGATGAGCTGTAAATCCTATTCTTTAATTGCCGTATATGTTCGAGTAATACGGTTGCTGATAACTTGAGTTCACCCACCCAAAACTGCTGAACGAGCGATTGCAATTTGGGGCAGTCGGCAAAAAGAAAGCCCACCCGCTTCGGGTCGGTCTTGTTTATTCCAATAACAGCACAGCCGCTAGCACTCAGCGTCGCCGCCAAACCTAGGTCTGATGTTTCAAATTGCTGTTTAAGGAAATACCTTGTTTTCGAGGTAGACACCTACCTACACTCCTTACTACGGGCTGCCTAAAACTTGTTTAGAGCTGACTTGTGCTGTTTTGATAGCACGACAAGCCGACTAGTGTTTTAGTGCTTGCCCGATATGAGTGTTCGGTTGCGTCTCTCCTTTATTGCTAAATACTAAGGGGTGTCTAGCTATCTTGCTAGTGTTTAGTGTCTAAAGCATAGCCCCATTGATAGCGCATTCGCAAGTACTTTTTGCAGTATTATTTACATTATGTTTTAATTTTTATTTATAATAAAAACTCTCTCAAAAAAACAGGAAAAACGTGTTTTTTCACTGTTCCCGTCACTGTTTTTAGATTTAGGTCACTATCATATATTGAGTGTTTTGAGGTCAGTTCAGGCTCTATCTGTTTCATGGTCAAACATATATAATTGTTCTCAAGTAGCGTTGCTGCTTACGACCTAAACCAATGAGTAATTGTTGGCATGGTCACCAAATCCTACGCAAATGTAATCCCGTCACTGGGTATCTATTTGCGTAGGTCGTAACTGGAAACGGTTGCGTGTGGCTTCGGTCATAGCTCAGTGGCGGGTTTTTGTTTGCCACAAAAATTACGGAGGGAAAGGTAATGTTAAAAAGTGAAAAATTAGCAGCTGGCCCAGCCATGAGCCTGAATGGTTCATACTATAGGCTCTTTAAGACAAATAGCCCGTTTTGGTTTAAGGCTTTTATCGCTCCCTGGCTTCTATTCTGTTGGTGGTTTTTTATTGCAATGTTTTATATGTGTGGTGGGTTCTTGCTCTTTGCTGGTAGCAGGCGACGTAAGCAATTGGTCGAAATTGAGCGACAGAAAGAACTTGTTGCAGCCATTAAGCAGAACGCTAATAGGGGTTGAGCAAATGCACAATCTACTCGTAAAAATTGGTAAACGTTATGGAAGACACTGAGATTATTAGACAGTTTGCTAAACAATTAGAAGAACTGGCACTTCTATTTGCGGAGTTTGCTTGGCAGTGCGAATATGAAGCAATAGTGCTTGAGCAAAACATACAGCGTTTGCAGGCAGAATTATAGAAGTTAGTATTGTATAGTGATATTCAAATGATAGATAACGAACTAGCAAAGGGAGCAAATAATGTTATTCTTTGGCAAGACAAAAGACCTTAGTGAGAAAGCAAAGCTACTTAACGTATGAAAGCGAAGAAAAAGAACTACAAAAAACCGATTATCTTCAGTACTGTTGCTATCTTGGTCATAGCTGTACTAGGTATCGGTGGCTTCTTTGGTGTAAAGGTGTACAACAAGCACCAAGAGGACAAGATATATTCTGTTGGCGATACTGTTAAGTTTCCTGACTTCAACTTCAAAGTAACCAAGGCGGAGTTTAAGCCCGTAGACCTGCCTATCGACCAGAAGACTGTCGAAAAGTATGGTGCAATTACAACTCCTGAAAATTGTGACGCCCTTTCAAAAACACCTACTATGGAATTCGTAGGCAATCCAACCCCCGTACCTTACGGACCGTCCGCCTACAATATCTGCATACGCAGAAATGATTCACGAGCCGAGATGAACAAGTACACCGCCAACAACAAACAATTAACCGTTAATTATGTAATAACTGCCCGCAACAATGTCAGTACATCAAGGTTAAGGATTACGCTCAATGCCGATAGTGGCAGGAAGCTCAATGAACAAGTAGACGCATTTAACGGCACACAATTTTTTAATGATACCGCCCAAGAGATAAATAATTTTCTTGGCGTACCCACTTACTCACCAGAAGTCTCAACGAAGTACATCCCCTACCACCAAAGTGATATTGGCGGTGACATCAATAAGGGACTAACAAGAAGTGGCTATACATATACTGACATCCGAAACTCTGAACATAATGTAGACATCAAAGTTACTTACTATAAGGACGGTAAGTTAAATACTCGAATAGTGCGAGTCAATAAATAAGGTCTGTGAATGTGATGAAAAAGACTTGGTATAAAAAACTCAACCACTCTGTTCTAAGCAAGAAGACTCCATTACTGGGCTTTACTGCCCTACAGGTGTTCATACTGTTTTTGGTCATAACTGGAGGGGGAACAGCCGTTATATTATCTCGCCAGCAAGAGCCAGTGGCACAAAATGCGGGTACTACATTACCGACATATGATACAGACTCTACCACAGGTTCATCGCCAAAAAATACAGTAGCCCAAGGCAATACCCAACAGAGTTCAAGCACACAAAATTCAACAAATAGTTCGCCTAGAGTTAGCTCCAGCCTACCCGACCAGTACGGCTGTATTCCTCAAACATCGGGTTACGATAGCTGTGTCAAAGCCGCCAAACAAAATGCTCTAACGCTATCTTGTGATAGCCAGGCAAAAACTGCTGGCGATACATATTCCGCCACGGAAGACCAAGCACAGGCAGCATATAACTCAGTAATGGCGGAGTGGAACGCAGTAAAAGACCAGCCATATTATACGCACAGTCCGTATGATGAGTACTCCACTGACGCAAAAACAAAATACAATGCAATTGAAAAGCCCGCTTATGCCACATATGTCAGCACACTCAATTCCCTGAACGCACAAGGCTGTAATGTCGTTAAGGTATACTCTGATACCTCATGGGCAGGCTACTAGATGACAGCGCAAAAGCAAAATAAAGATATGCCGAAATCCTTTTGGATTATGATTATGTCATTGCCCGTGTTAATGATTGGGCTGTTGGGTGGCTTTCTAGGGCTTACGGGCAAACATCCAAACTTCTTGTCAGGGTTTTTGTGGGGTGTTGGTGTGGGTGTCGTGATGATGGCTGGAATGTGGCTTTGGATGACTGGCTGGGAGTGGATTAAAAAAGAAGCGGCTAAAGGAAAACTATTGCCGTTCTTATCGGTTGGATTTGTGGTCGCCATCGCTATTAGTGGCTTCCTCGCTATCAACCTAGGGAAGCCGAGCTGTGAAGACAGTGGAGACGCACCCTACAGCAGTTGTACGCAGTATGCGGATGATGGCTACGAAGCTAGCAGCACACAGAAATGGAATAAGTTTTGGGGTACTCTGCCTGTTACGGTCATCATAGCGTCGCTTGTTGCGTATATCGTCCGTAACGAGATGGAGAAGAATAAGAGGAACAAAGACTAGTATGAAATACGTCTATTTCCTCAAAGCAGGCGAAAACCACTATAAGGTCGGTATTGCCACTAGCGTAGATAAGCGTGTTTCAGGCATTCAGACTTCTAATCCTGTCCACATCGATATTGTGGCTACGAAACTTGTAGCCAATGCCGAGGAAGTGGAATCTAATATCCACAAAGCCCTCAAGGAAATGCGAGTTGTTGGCGGTGGTACGGAATGGTTTGAGCTTACGCCTGAACAGGCGGTGGAGGTGGCAATCCTACTGAATAAGAATCCTGAACTCGACATCACTGAGCAAGTAACTATGAACGCCATCATGCGCCAACAGCGCTGGCTGCAAAAAATGATTAACAAGAAGCTAGACTACGTAATTAACACTTACCAAAAGCACCCTATTCATAAGCCGAAAGAAGAAAAGACAGTTGACGACGAGCCTGCTCAGGTTAAGGAAGTAAAGTCAGATGATGACTATATGGCTGAAGCCCTAGAGGTATTTCATAAAGAGGGCAAGGCTTCCACTTCACTACTGCAGCGCAAACTTTCGATTGGCTACGGGCGGGCGGCACGGGTTATGGATAAACTTGAGGAAGCAGGCTTTATTAGCGAAGCCGACGGGGCAAAACCAAGAGTGCTTATTGGTGGAAAAATCAGTAAGCAGGAAGAATAATACTGGTTGCATTACCCTGGATTAACGGGGGTCAGTGTAGTATAATTAGAGTGTAAGGTTCAGCGGTCTTCGGACGACTATTGCGGCTTCAAGTTTAACAATTTGAGCCGTTTTTTAATGCGGCGGAAAGTGAGAAACATGAGCAGACTATCACCCCGCAACTTACCAGCTTTTTACGAATATGATGATGTTCCATTCCTTGTATATACTGACGAGCATAATCAGCCTGTTGCAGTCAGTGACCTGGGCATTATATCCAGCAGGCTGCCCGAAATTGTATTCGAGGGTGAACTGACAAATAAGACAAGATTCTTATCACTTGCAGAGAAACGAAACTCTAAACTTAATCAAAATGAAAAGTATAAGGAAGTAATAGCTTTCTATGAAAGTATCCTATAACCCTGCTATTAACTTTGTAGGAGTAATTAGTTACAATATATTCTGAACATAGGCAATGGTGCTTGCCTTTAACCGCCTGAAACTATTCAAGCTAATAGCGCCTACGAAACTTTGTTTTCGTGGGCTTTTTTAGTTAACCAACATTGGAAAGAAATATATGTCCGACCTCGCAATAGCCGCCATTTTGTCCGCCATGATTCTAGCAGCCAGTGCCATTTCAATTGAATTGGGCATTGCTTCCGCCATTATTGAAATCGTCTTCGGCGTTATTGCTGGCAACGTGTTTCATATTCATCCAACTAATTGGCTGACATTCATAGCTTCGTTCGGTAGTATCGTCTTGACGTTCCTGGCGGGGACGGAGGTAAACCTCAAATCTTCTAAGACGAAACTCGGCTCTAGCCTGCTAATTGGCTTGGTATCGTTTCTATTACCGTTCATCGTCATCTTTCTATTCACCCTGCATGGCTTGCATTGGAGTCTAGCGGCTTCAAAAATTGCTGGCATTGCTTTATCTACTACCTCACTAGCAGTGGTGTACGCCATCCTTGTAGAGACAGAATTGGAGAAGACGGCACTCGGCAAGGCTATCATGGCCGCCACCTTTGTAACCGACTTTTTGACGGCACTCGCCCTGTCGGTGTTATTCGTACAGTTCAACGCCGATACCATTCTCTTTGCCGTGGTCTCGCTGGTTATTCTGGTATTCGGTCCTCGTTTTATACGGATATTCTTTGACCGCTATAAGAACAAAGTAATCGAACCTGAGATTAAGCTCATTTTCTGTATATTTTTCTTGCTGATGTTTTTAGCGCAAATTGGTAAGACCGAAGCTATATTGCCTGTGTTCCTGCTCGGGCTGTTGATGGCACCATTTGCGGAAACACACCACCGCTTTAGCAATAAAATGCGAACGGTAGCCTATGCGTTCATTACGCCGTTTTTCTTTATTAAGGGGGGCTTGAGTGTCAATGTCGGTGAGGTTATACATAGCTGGCAGATAGTGCTTGGTTTGTTGGCTCTTAAAATCGGTAGCAAGATTGCGGGTGTTTATCCCATATCTCGTATGAGCGTACCGACCAGGGGACGTATGTTCTTCACATTACTGATGAGTACTGGACTAACATTTGGCACTATTTCTAGTACGTTCGGTTTACAGAACGGTTACATAAATAAAACACAGTTCTCAATCCTCATTTCAATCGTTATATTATCTGCCATTGTGCCGACATTCTTGGCCCAGCGTTTCTTTCGACCTGTTACAGAAGATATGCGGGAAAGTCTGCGGGCAGTTGGCGAAGAAGGCCGGGCCTTGCGTCCCCGTAACGACAATAATGAGTTAATCGAAGAATAAAGGAGTTTTATGTCATTTGCAGAGCTACCTATCGGCGACAACGCACCAGAAGTTATAAATGTAGCAATTGAGATACCACGTGGCACTAGTAACAAATACGAATATGATGAGAAATTGGACGAGCTGCGACTTGACCGTGTACTGCACTCAGCCGTTTTCTATCCTGTAGATTACGGTTTTATCCCGCACACACGGGCTGAGGACGGCGACCACCTGGATGTGCTGGTACTCATATCGCAACCGACGTTCCCAGGCTGTGTCATGGAAGTCCGACCCGTTGGCGTACTAGATATGGCGGACGAGGGTGGTCAAGACTGGAAGATACTGGCAGTTGCCACGAAAGACCCTATTCATGCTGACGTAAAAAGCATTGCGGATGTGAACGAACACCTCAAAAAAGAGATTGCCCAATTTTTTGAGACTTATAAGAACCTGGAAGATAAGTGGGCTAAGATTGAGGGTTGGCTAGACGTTAGCGAAGCACACAAGCGTATTGCCGAAGCTCAGGACCGCTTTAAGCAGCAAGGATAAATAAAATATCTAGCACCTTGCGTTTACTGTAGCCAACAGGGGCGAATCGTGGTATATTAGCCTAACGTGGCGGCGTAGCTCAGCTGGTTAGAGCGTGAGACTCATAAGCTCAAGGTCACTGGTTCAAGCCCAGTCGCCGCTACCATTTGATTATTAAATATCATTTAACAATTTGACGGCTACAATTGACGGCAATAGCACCAATTAAACGCTGTCTAAAACGTAGTAGTGCTTGCTTGTACACCTTAGTGAAGTCAGTAGTACCAGCGTCAAAAGCAGGACTCATAAGCCTGAGGTCAGTGGTTCAAGCCCACTCGCCGCTACCATAATACTCATGGTTACCTATGATGTCTTTGCTATTGTTAATGCAATATGAGAGTTGAAAACGTTAAAGGTCTGGTGTGGGATTTAGATGGGACGCTCCTCGATAGTTTTGGTATATTCGAGCAGATAATCACTGATGTGGTAGCAGAAAGTGGCCACAAAATGCCAACTCATGAGTTTATGCTCAGCAACTATCACGGTTCGCTCGAGGACACGGTTCAGAACATACTCGGAATAGATTCCGCTCAAGAGCTCGACGAAATTATAACCTCCTTTCTTGCCAAGCAAGAGCATCACTACGCGGGCGATTTGGAGACACACCTTTTTAAAGACGCTTCTACGTTAGCTCAAAAAGCGGCCACCCAAGGAATCCATCAAGCGCTCGTCACCAACCGGGCACACGAGGGTCGGGGCGCGGCCAGTCCTAGATTTATAATTGCAGCTACGGTATTAGCTGACTGCATTCACGAAGTTTATCCTGGAGATGAAGTTGAATTTCGCAAGCCAGATAAACGCTCGTTAGGCGATTGGATAGAGCGAAACCAGTTGCTGCCCACAGAGGTAGTGGTAATTGGCGATCAGTTTGTAGATGCTCAATTTGCTCTGAATGTAGGGTCGCGGGCAATTATCGTAAAGCGTAACGGCGATATTCCGCACCTAGATACCATTAAACATAAAAATCTTAATGACGTAATGGTGGTCGATGGTTTAGACAAAATAGAGCTGGTCTAATAAATAGCTATTCAGAGTAAATGGGTGGTGAGTTTCTGCAGCACAAAGTAATCAATCAGTATAAAGATGACACTAATGGCCCACCCTAAAGCGGTGATAGCCAGAAGTTTGTTAGCCCGGCTTTCGGTAAGGCGCAATGATTGGCCGCCTAGTACGTAATACTTCTTGGCCGCCACCTCAACGCTAGCAATCCGTACCCCGGCTTTCGGTTGCCAGGTAACCTGATTGTCTTTTCCGGGTTGAGCGTCTTTTAATACCGCTGTGTCGACGCGCGGAATTTTGCCGTCCAAATAACCCGAGCCAGTCACTACCTTTCCAGATTTATCATAAATAATAATGAAAGGTGCCACGCTATGAGCCATATCAACCGTACTCGTAAAGGCATAACCCGGGCTCAGGCCGGCATCAAGTTTGGCTGCTGCATCTTCGGCAAGCTGAGTAGGTTGGGCGTTGGCCGACATTCGATCTAGCTGCTGCACCAAGCTATACATCGTCCCAAAAGCAATCGTTATGATGAGTAAAACAATAAACAGTCGAGGCAGTCTCATTGCCCCCACTATACTCGTTCCGTATATATTATTTGTAAAATATCCTACAGAAAACGCAAGCATAAAAAGTATACGCTAACAGTGGAAGGAGGTGTGCAATGTCCGGAACTATCCGCCAGCCCATTATCGTTGAAGCTGCATTCCTGAATGAAGACCTCAGCGAAAACGAACGCTAACGCTTCTACCAGTTACACTACCGACCTAACTGTATGAATTTGTACATACACGCCTAGCTTCTAGGCCCTAGAATATGCGCAGTGCCTGGGACAAAAGAGCTCTCGATGAGCCGCCCAGAAGAGCAGCACACAATTATCCCGCTCAAGAGCGGGATTTTTATTCGATTGCCTTCTCCTTACCACGGTCGGGAACTCTGTGTTTCCAAATAGAAAACCGCTCCCGGAAGAGTCCAGACAGAGCGGTTAAGGTATTCGGCCTACTTAGGCAGGCAGTTGTCAGGGGGCTTAAGCGCGTACCTCCCGCGCATAGCTCATCGTTGCCTGTCCGTTAGATCTAGGACTTTTCAAAGATTACCCCCTTTCTATTTTTACTTGTTAATACTTTTATTATATCGCTTACGCTTTGGACTGCAAGAGTTTCATTACAAAAAACCGCGACATCAGTGATCGCGGTTTTTTGTAAAGAATTACCGTATCTTATAGCTTTTTGATAATCTTATCGAGGCTCAAGATATCTTGGTTGGTGGTCGTAGCATATTCGAATGCTAAGTTGCTGATTAGTTTCATGGTGCTTCCTAGTTATGTTTGATTTTGTCAGTCGTGTTTGTTTGTAATTACGAACATTATTCATTATACATGAATTTGATTATTTGTCAACTATATAGCTAATTAGTAGTAGAGTTTTGGGTTACTGGACCGCCCATGCCCCCGCCAAAACTTGGGTTAACCTCAATAGCAGTAGCTGCAGTAGAGCCACTACCACTAGTGCGGACCAACACGGTATCACCAGTTTGGATATCACTCGTAGTCACCGTCGAACCATTATCGGTAATCGTCGTGCTGCTAGTAATACTGTAAGTGGTACTGGCATTAGTACGCTGGTTGGTAATGGTGATGCTCGATGAACTCACAGCAGTCACCTGGCCAAAGCCGCCACCTCGATTACCGAAGCGCCCTCCTCCAAAACCACCAGTCGGAGTCGTTTGGTTGCCAGTACTGCTCGTGGTGTTTGTCGCCGTACTTTGATGATTCTTTTGATATTTTTCGCCGCCCAAAAAACTCAAACCGCACAGCACCACGACCACAATCAATAAAAGCAGGGGTTTTAGTGAGATGGTGAGACTACGCCGTGGCGATTGGCTGGTTGCATGGCTAATGTCCGAAGGGTCGCTAGCCATTGTTATTTGCCTTTGGTAGTTAATTTGCCGTCATCGATCTGGAAGGTAACGTCGGTTTTACCGGCGATGCCGAGATCATGAGTCACCACAATGATAGTGGTGTTTTCGGTGCGGGCCAACTTGTGCAGCAGGTCAAAAATCATTTTTCCCGTAGCTGAATCGAGATTACCGGTGGGTTCATCAGCTAGAATCAATTTGGGTTTGTTGGCTAAGGCACGGGCAATCGCTACCCGCTGTTGCTGGCCACCACTCAAGCGGCTAGGTTTGCGAGTCTGTTGGTCTTTGCTCAAACCGACTTCTTCGAGTAAGGCACTGGCTCGTTCTAAGCGCTCTTTTTTAGACACTCTGGCGAATTCCATTGGTAAGCAAACGTTCTCCAGGGCCGTCAGGTTAGGCACCAAATTGTAGTTTTGAAATACGAAACCGATTTTTTGGCCCCGGTAAGCAATGAGGTCGTGGTCGCTCAGTTTAGTAATGTCTTGGCCGTCGACCGTAATGCTGCCCTCAGTCGGTTTGTCGAGTCCACCCAGCAGTACCAAGAGCGTGCTTTTGCCACTACCGCTACGGCCAACGATTGAAGCGAACTGGCCATCGGGCACCTTAAAGCTCACGCCACGCACCGCTTGTACGGTAGCGTCGCCGGACAAAAAACTTCTTTTCAGATCTTTGACTTCTAACATACCAGCGACTCCTATTCCGTTCTCATGACTTCCGCGGGACGGATTTTAGCAATAAAGAATGAGGCGATAGCGCTCCCCAACACAGCGATTACCACGGCGGCGGCCAGACCGTACAAGATGATATCCCAGCCGACCGCCGCATGGATAGTAGTCAAGCTGCTGCGGAAACCACGAAAGGCACCGCCGCCAAAACGCCCGCCACCGCCCATGCCTGGTCCAGCGGCAGTGGTGGTACTGCTCGTACTATTGTTAACCAACAATTTAGTAATCGGATTACCCGCCACAAAACCGAGGATGATGCCGACTACCGCTGCCAGCACCGTTAGGGTAACAGCTTCTGACATAAATTGGCCGGTGACTTTCAAATTGCTGGCGCCCACAGCTTTAATAACACCGATCTCACGCTTGCGCTCACGAACAATCATGATCATGGTCATTAGGATAATTACCGCACCAGCTATAACGGCACCGATCAAACTGTAGAGCGAAATACTCTGAATGTTTTGCAGGGGCTGGATGCTGTCCTGTGCCCGCTCGGCATCGTTGGTAACATCGGCGGTTGAGCTACCTAGCGTTTTACTGATAGCGCTTGTTACACTGGAAACATTACTGACTGAATCAACGGTGGCTGTAGCACTAGTAACATCGCCGCTTTGGCTCGACAACGTTTGGACGGTCGCTAGCGGCATGATCACCTGGTTATTACTAAAGGTGTTGCCCGCATCAAAGATTCCAACAACCGTGATGGTGGTATTGTAAGCAGTAAACGTCGAACCAACTTTCAAACTGTTTTTGCTGGCTAGACTACTACCGACTAGGGCGACGTTGTCACTACTAGTACCATCAAAAACTTTGCCACTCTTAAGTGTAAAGGTTCCACCGCCGTCCATGCCTGAGTTACTCAAATCGGTCGGATCAGTCGTGCCATTGACAGTTACCGGTGGCGTGAAGCTAGTGCTAACACCGCCTTCTCCACCTCCGCGACCCTGATTAAAGCTAAAGCTCTGGCCGCTATTTTGTGAAAAACGCTGGCCAAGGTTGCCAGCACTAACCGCCGACTGCAAGTTAGTATTGCTGGTAGTAAGACGATCACTGAGGGTTTCAGTCAGCCCAGTTACGTGGGTTAAGCTTTTAACTTTGGCTAGCTCGCTTTCAGTTAGCGCATTGCCACCGCCCTCAAAGCCACGCGCGCCGGCCGGTGAAATACTTACCGTATTACCAACAGAACTTTTTACTGAATTGATTTTTTGGCCGACTGCTTGATGGGCCACCAACATTGCCAAACTGAGTCCAATACTGAGACCTAGAATCACTACCAAAGCCACTGTGCGGGTGACGTTGCGAAAAGCGTTGCGGATACCGCGAGTTAGTGGATTCATATCATTCCTTTTTTACAAGTATGCCGTCACTCTAGCACGTCAATCCTTAGAGCCAGCTTAAACAAACTTAGTAATTACGTTGCACGGTGAAGTCAGCCAGATCAAGCAGTAGATCTCGATTTACTGGCTCCAAGGCCAATGAAGCAATAATCCGCTTCGCTCGTACTAAGTGTTCACCGGCAAGCCGTTCTGTTTTAGCGCGAGCACCGCAAATCTCCAGAACTGTCCGTACCCGCATGAGATCAGCAGTAGTGGCGTTTACATTACTGAGCTGCGCTTGCAGCAATCCTCTTCCCGTCTTATCAGCCAGCCGTAAGCCATAAGACATCAGTAAAGTCCGTTTACCCTCACGGATATCAGATAAGTTAGATTTACCAAGCAGTTGGCTATCGCCAAAAATACCCAATAAATCATCCTGCAACTGGAAGGCAATTCCTAAATGATTAGCGCACCGCTCAAGCAGTTTAGCCTGTTCTTTATTAGCATCTGCTAAAAGCGCTCCGAGTTTCAACGGGGCACCAAAGCTGTAAGCGGCTGTTTTATATCGCGCGACTGCTAAAAGCTGCTTCTGGCTCGGATTAGCTTTAGAAAGCGGTAGGTTCGCATCAAGCAATTCTCCACCAATAGTTTCAAATAATGTTTGTTGCATAACTTGCAGCACGCGCAGTTTTTTGTCCTCGGCAAGCGAGCTGTTTAGCAAAACACCATAGCTAGCATTTAAACAAAAATCGCCAGCCAGTAACGCCCAAGATTCTGCAAAATGCTGAGCATCCGGTAACGATAAGCGCTCACTAAATAAACTGAAATAGTAACCGCTGATATTTAGGGCATTGTACCGAATGTGATCGCGGTCAATAATGTCATCGTGTACCAGCAGAAAAACGTGAAACAGCTCCTGCATGACAGCAACCGGCAATACACTTTGCTCATCCTTGCCACCATAACCTTGATAAGCCAACAGCAACAGGGCAGACCGTAGTCGCTTGCCGCCGCGTACTACTAAGGTGCTCACTTGTTGGCAGAGATCTTCATAACTAGCATCTATATGTACCGCCGGCTGAATAGCTTTCTCCAACGTTTTTGCTAATTCTTTATCGACTTGCTGTTTAGTAGTGCGTAAAAAATCAGCAAGCGAACGCTGGCTCATGAAAGTGCCATTTCATGTTTATAGGCAGTCATAAACTTTCGCGCTTCATCACGCTTTATCACGGCTTGCTTGGCTGAGGTTTCAAGTTTAGTAAGCCAAGACTCATATTCCTTAGGGTCTTTAATGGCGCTACAAGCAGCTAACGCTCGACGAGCCAAACGCACGTGTCGAACTATAAGCCGAGCTACTGTTTCGATAGTATGTTGCCAGAAGTATACCTGTAATTTTTCGATCATGGACTCACTCATGATCCAGCCTCGTCTATCTGGAAAAGTTTGAAGCAGTAGGGTCACTACAGCGCTTAATTGGCCACGGCGTAAGTCAGCCTCCCAATCGTGGGCGTCATCATTAAGCTGCCGGGCAATTAGAAAATGCCTGAAAAAGCGCTGCAAACTAACCATTTCTGGACTATTGATGGCATGACCAAGCGCCACTAATGTACCGCACGCCGCCAGGCTATGTCCCCATGATCGATCAGCCAACTGGCCATAGTCATCGTAATCAGGCAGACGACGAATATATACTCCGCTTGGGCGCACCACTGCTCGCCCCCAACGAACTTCCCAGGTATTAGCAGCATCAATTTGATTGAAACTAGTCCGTACCAAAGTTTGAAATTCCTGGTGCCCGGGTAAAGCTTCGTCAAAAAAGGTAAGGCTTGCTCGTAGGGCCACGTTTGCCAGACTTAATAATTCAGGGTGTCCTTCATCATCCAAAAAGTCATCATAAATCGTATAAGCAAGCCATCCGTGCAAGCTACCTAGGTTAAGGTTAGCTATGCAAGCGCTAGGAGCGGTTCGCTGGCAAGCCGCGGCAGTGATGGTCGACATCATGGTGATCTGACGCCCATCACCGTTCCTCGTTAGCTGCCGCAACCATGAACGATACTGATGCCGAAGCATTGGACTCGGCAAACTAGCGGCCAAACGACGTGTTGCCGTGCCATTAGGTTTAGCTGCTTCGACGATCGGCGAAGTTTTTGCAGCCAGCTGCCGATAGTGCACGAGAGCTTCCAGCACAAAGGCAGTCGTGAGCGCCTCCGAGCCGGCGTAATAGGCAGTACCTGCAACAGGTGGCTCATCATACAGCGCCTCCGCTGCCCAGTGATCATCCACCTGGAGCTCTCGCAACCTTTGGGCAGCCGGTTTTATGACCACCGCCGCTAGATCAAGGTTGCAAGCAGTCGTGACGAGAAGGGCCAACATAAGTGGATTGTTTGTATAAGTACGAGCAGTTAAAGCAGTACGAACATATTCTTTGAGCTGCCCAAGTGCCGTACCGCCATACCAGCGCGACAGAAAATACCAACTAGGAATTGGTCCGCAGTAGTAGCGCGATTCAAACTTGCCCGTAGTCAGTGCATCAGCAACGAACTGCTCCAAATTGGGCACGCGCACATTTTGCAGCGACAAAAAATAGCCAATGTTAGCATTAACCGCTAGATCAACGTCGTTCCATGCTGGGCTTTCCCGCCAGTCAGTAAGCCATGTTTGATACGGACCCCCAGGTTTGTCTTCGTTAGCCACTAACAAGTTGGCTACTTTGCCAAGCACGGTGCCATCAATCAACTTTGGATCGTAGGCAGCCAACGCAGCCAGGGCACAGAATGTATCGTCTAAATCATCTGGGTAAGGACGCTCATCATTCTCATAACTATCTCGCCGCCAGTAGTTCCAAGAACCAGCGTCGCTTTGCTGACTAATTAAGAAGTTAATCGCTTGCGCTCGTAGCTTTTTGGTGTAAGGAACACCTTGCAAGCAGGTGCTGATGAGGGCGGTAAAGAAGATGGTTTGGTGCTCACGATAGTCCCGAAAATCATGGGGGCGGCGGCTGGCATGGCCCAAAAATGAACCGTCTTTAGCTTGCTGCCTGGCAATAAAATCCGCTCCCACCCGCAGCGTTTTATCCATCGCCTAACTGCTTGGTAACCTTAGTTGAGCCGTAAAGTGAGTACCCGTGGCATCACTGGTGACTGTAATCTGACCACCAAAGTCTTTTTCAACAAATTGTTTGACCATCGCCAACCCGATGCCTAGGCTACGCTGACTATCTGGTTTAGTGGTAAAGAAGGGCTCAAATAAGTGGCTAATGTCAGCTTGATCAATACCCCTGCCCCAGTCACTTACCACGAGCACGAGCCTTCCTTCCTCGGCAGATACTTTCACTACGACCCGGTGTTCTTTGGTCGAATCAGCACCTTTATAGGCATCGATGGCGTTAGCAACTAAATTAGCTACGAGCTGGTTAAATTTGACCGGATCACCAAAAAGCCGGTAGCTGCCCGTTTGTTGAAATACAAGTTTGACCTGTGCCTTGTTAGCGGCATTAGTTAAGAGGCGTAATACTTGCTGAATTTCGCCGCGCACTGAAAAGCTTTGCGCAGGACTTTCGCCTTTAAGTTGCTTACGTGCTGCTTTAACATAGCGTTCGAGTGATCGTAAATTATTCTGCGCTTGCTTCACTAAGGTTGAATGTTCTTGAGTGGTAAGCTGTTGTAAGTTAAGCGAGGCAGCGGTAAGTGGGTTGGCTACTTCATGCAGTAATCCGGCACTGAATTTACCAAACTCTGCAAAACGCTGCAATTCTAACAGTCGTGCTAGTTGCAGTTGTTCCAGTTCTTGGGTGCGCTCAGCCACTTTTATTTCAAGGTTATCGCGCTCTTTGGCCAATGCAGCCTCCGAAGTTAAGGCACGCTGTAAAGAATGTTCAATTTCTCGATTAGACAACCAGGACACCACGCCGATGATCGCCAAAAGCGTGGCGTACCCAACAGCATCACCCATTTCAATATGACTGTTATACAGCCAATCAGTCCGCGGATGCAGGTAGGCCTGGGACTGCAAATAGCCCAACACAACCACCGCCAACGAACCGAAAGCCGTAAAGAGGAGTGCTATCCGTGTGCTCAGCAGTACGCCAGCAATGACAATCGTCAAAACATAGAGTAGCTCTGCTGCCGGCAATTCAAAGCTCCATTGCCACATCAGCGTAAGCGCCGTTAGGGCCGTAAAGACAATAAATACATAACTTACTAAGCGATAGCCGCCTTTGCGAGACACTGCCCAGAGACCGACCATAATTAAGAAAAAGGCGATCGTTACGACCAGCGATGGGCTATGGGCTAAAGTATTACCGATAAGACGGTGCCGTATGGACGTAACTAGGTTAGCAAAAGCTATAATGCTCAAACCGCAAATCAAGATATTAACAATAAATTCACGGCGCTGTGCATCGGGCGCATTACTACGAGGTTTTATAAGGTATAACCAGAAAAGTTGGCTGAAATTACGCCCAGGCATAGCTACTCACAGTCATATTGCATATTGGAGATCACGAAGGGGAACCCGGGCTCCCCTTCGTAGTCATTTAGTTAGCGTCGTACCAAGGGGTGAAATCCTTAGCAGCGTTAGCGGCTACTACTGGTGTGACACCAGTAGTACGAACGGTTGCGTCAGTTAAGACTTTTTGTAAAAGCTCACTCATTGCACCTTACCTCCTTTCGTGTATTTTTGCTACCACCCTAGGTATATCTAGCTTGTAGCCAATACCATGGACCGTTTTAATCAGGGGCTTACCAAACGGGCGGTCGATTTTATCCCGTAGGTATTTAATGTGTACATCAACGGTGTTCGTCCAAGTTATTTCATTGCCCTCCCAGGCATAGTTGAGCAACGTCTCGCGAGTAACGACGCTCCCCGCGTGCTGCATCAGGCACTCTAATATGGCAAACTCTTTGCGCCGTAGAACAATGGTATGGCCATCACGTTCCACTTGCTGCTTATTGGGATCGAGGATTAGTTCGCCACTTACCAGCTTGTTAATCGGCGGCTTAACGCCAACTTGCCGCAACAGCACCCGCAGCCGAGCGCGCAGTTCTTCCAAACTAAAGGGCTTAGTAAGGTAATCATTAGCGCCTGCGTCCAAGAGTGTTACTTTGCTCACTACGCCACTTTCACCGCTCAAAACCAAAATTGGCACTAAAATACCTTCGTGCCTCAGCATCCGGCAGACTTGCAAACCACTCATATCGGGCAAATTAAGGTCTAAAATGATTGCTTGGTAGTTTTGGGCCGCAGCTTTTTTAAGGCCGCTCACCCCTGTTTTTGCAGTATCAACTTTATAGGTATCAGTTAAGGATCGGTAGAGAGCTAGCGCCATACCAGCATCATCATCTATAACCAGGATTCGGGTAATTTCGGTCATCTCAAATACTATTATTAAATGCAATCATTAAAAAATTATTAAATCTCTCACTTTTCTCAGTGATATTTGTAGGATTGATCACCTTGCGCTTTACCTGATAACCAGTTACCATAAGCGTAAAGTTTGGATTCAAGACCATGACAGCAAAAGGCAAGCTGCCCAAAACGTTCAAAAGCTTACGCATTAAACAAGCCGCATCGGCACGCCTTGCCGCCTTAGTAATAGTTGTCATAATCGCTGGAATCGGCACCTATATTTTATTGAGCAGCCACGCTGCTACTCCTCAAGCAGCTACTGCTGAGGCAGAAAACGGAACTAAAAGTGGTACCACCAGTGTTATAGCTGATAACAGCGCTAGTAGCGGTAACGCGCTGCAGTTTGGAACGGTGGCGAGCGGTGGCTCAGGCAGTAGCGGCGCATCCTGTACGTCAAACTGCCAGCCGTATTTTGCCAATGGCACCACATCGCCAAAAACAAGCTGGGCGAGTAAGCTCGACGACGAATTTAATGGAACTTCTTTAAATACCACTAACTGGTACAACGGCCGTCGCTCATGCGGCAGCGGAAATGTGTGCGGAGGCTATAACTCCAGCTCAGAAAGTGAGCTCTTCAGCCCCTCTAACGTGGCTGTCACTGGAGGTAACCTGGTTTTGACCGCTACCCACACGTCGGTAGATGGCGGCACGCATCCTTGGACTTCGGGAACAGTCGAGAGCAAGTTCGACTATACATATGGGTATTTTGAGGCACGCTTGAAGGTACCTGCCCCTTCGGTTGCCTGGACAGCTTACTGGCTTACCTCATCTCAGGGGTGGCCACCAGAAATTGACATCTTTGAGTTTCACTTTTGCGGCAGCCAAGCAGTCTTTAATAACCATGGCACAACTTCGGGCAATAACTCCAATACTTCTGGATGGCCCTGCAGCACGGCTTACGGGGGTTCTGCCGATTTGACCACCTTCCATACCTACGGCTTATACTGGGGAGCGGGCGTTGAAAAGATATATCTGGATGGCGTATTACAGTCGAGCATCCCAGCCGTCAGTAATGGCGTTCCAAGTACCCCGCAATTCCCTATTTTTGATTACGCTGTCGACAATGGGACTTCGCCACCTGATGGGTCCCAGATGGTGGTCGACTACTTCCGGGTTTGGCAGTAGTTTTACTCTCCAAGCTCAAAATGCTACCATAAGCAATAAGTACCTAGGCTAGTAATAATAGTGAAAAGCAGAAAGCTAACTTCAAAAAAGTTCATCCGTCAGTGGACCGCTTCTTCTCGCTTGGCGGCGTTTGTAGTTATCGTCGCTATAGCTGGTATTGGCACATACCTACTACTAGGTAGTCACGCCGCCACTCCCTCGACGAGTACTGCTGAGGCCGAGAGCGGTACTAAATCGGGAACTACGAGTGCCATAACAGATAGCAGTGCCAGCGGTGGAAGCGCGTTGCAGTTCGGCACCGTAGCTAGTAGTGGAAGTGGCAACTGTAATGCCTCGACAAGTCCCGGCCCTATGCCCACCGCCGTTCCGAGCGGCTATACCCGAGCTTTTACCGAAGACTGGAATACTAATGCCGCCGAGGGTAGCTTTGATAGCACGTACGGCTACACTAGTAGCCAGCAGTATCAGTGGGATAACTACAATGGCAGTACGCCAGGAGGCTATGCCAGTCCCTACGACAACACCAAGACTCTTTCGGTAAGCAATGGTTCTTTATACGCTCATATGCGTAGCATTAATGGCACGCCGTATGCCTTTGCTATGCAGCCCATCCGGGCCGGCCAGCAATCGGGTTACCTCAACTTTACGTATGGAACGGTTGACTGGTGTTTCAAGCTAGACTCCGCCACGTCAAACACGGGTTATGGTGTAGTCGCTTTGCTCTGGCCAGGGAGCGGTGATTGGACGAATGAGATCGACTTCCCCGAAACTCGCACGAGCCTTACCGGGGAAATCTCTACTGCCTCCATGATAACTAATCAGTCTGGCACTTTCGCCAACCTGACTGATCTCCCTTCTGGTTCTGATGGGGGAGGTATCCTGCCCGTAAAATACACCGATAACAAGTACCACGACTTCCGACTGGAGTGGGCTTCGTCTACCAGTCTAAAAGCATACGTAGACGGACAGCTAGTGTGTACCTATCCAGCTAACAGTGTACCGGCGCAGCCAATGCACGTGGTGCTGCAGGCTGCCACCAAATCCTCCAACTCCTCAGATTCGGCAACCTTTGAAAATGCCTGGATGTATATCAATACCAAGAATTAGTCGGACTTGCCATTTGCCTAACTTGCTATGTCAATAGCAAAAATGGTAGCATAAGCAATAAGTCAGTGTGTGAGCAGCACCAATTATGAAAAAGAAAGATCTAACCACGCATACAACGTTAAAGAAGATACGTCTTCGTAATGTACAGCGTTCCTGGACTGCCGCTCTGGCAGTTGTGGTAGTTATCGCCGGCATAGGAGCTTACGTGCTCTTTGGTAGTCACGCCGCCACTCCCTCAACGAGTACTGCTGAGGCCGAGAGCGGTACTAAATCGGGAACTACTAGTATTATTGCTGATAGCGGTGCCAGTGGGGGCAATGCCCTGAAATTTGGAACAGCCGCCAGTTCGGGTGGCAGCGGAGCCAGTTGTACTTCTAATTGCCAGCCAGTGGGAACGATTTCTGGACACAGTGGTAGTTGGACTCAAAAATTTGACGACGAATTCAATGGCAGCTCATTAGACACCTCAAAGTGGGGAGCGACGGATGGCTATAATACCAATGGGGTAACCACTCACTCTTCCAACCTGTCCTTCTCGGGAGGCAGCCTTATCCTGACCCTAGCATCTTCAAGTTCAGGTGCCGAAATCTGTAGCGCCCCCTCTTGTGGCGCCGGCTCAAACGCCTACACCGTGCCTGTCGGTGGTTACGCCGAAGCCCGCGTTTACTTCCCTGGTAACGGAAATACCATCTACAACTGGCCCGCTTGGTGGATTAGTGGTGATAACTGGCCCGCAAATGGCGAGAACGACATCGCCGAAGGTCTCGGTGGCAATCTAACGGTTAACTACCACTCCAACGGTAGCTGTAATGCCAATCATGGAGAAGTCTCGGGTACCTGGTCAAACGGTTATCATACCTACGGTATTTATCGCCAATCTGGCAAAGCCGATGTCTACTACGATGGCACGCTTGTTAAATCTTACTGCACCGACGACTCTGGCGGCGGTGAAGCACTCATCGTCAATGTGGGAAATGGCAACACGAGCGTATATGGCACAGGGTCACAGGTAAAAGTCGATTACATCCGCGCCTGGCAGTAATTTAGTTCCTTGGTATCATCTTAAAACTGCCGATCCCAGACCGGCAGTTTTGTTATGTGTAAGTTACCTACTAGCTGCCACGACGACGGTGTTGGCCATCTAGGCTGGCAGCCTCCGTAGAACCAGCCGCTCCACTCGTAGTTGAGCGCGAGCTCCTACTGCCATGGCTAGCCTTGCCACCCATGCTTGCAATTTTTCGTTGTTCCTCCGCGGACATGGCCGCAAAACCACGTTTACTATTCGCCATACTTACCTCCTTCTTTAAGGTTAGTACGTTTGATTGTAGGCATTGTGCCCCCTGCTAGCAGTAAAATATGCGGTTGCAACCATGTGCTACAGAAACCTGCCTACTGGACGGCCCGTTTAGTCATCACAGGTGCGAGTTGAAATAACTTTTGAGTTTTATTGGGAGTTGTTGTGAATGATTTGATATTGCTTTTCTGTCTTCATAACTTCCCCTCCCTTTAGGAAAACATGGCCTTTGATAATGTAGTAACTGTCTTTGTTTTTGACCGATTGGCTATAGCTACGATACGGTATCCTAATAAGCTCGTTGCATAAATAATCGGCACATTCGCAAACAATCCGCATCGACGACTTAGCATTAAAACCGTCACTGGCGAGCGATTGAGCAATCTGTAGAGTCCGTATGTTACGCTCGCGCTTGTGACGCTCAACAGCCGAAGCATCTTGATTGGAGCGCGCCATCATTATTCCTTAAACTTGTCGCCAATCACCACGCCACCTTTGTTAATGGCGAACTCGATGATGCCTTTTTCGTGAGTACTACCACGTAACTTTAAGATGGTCAGCAGCTTTTTAACTTGCTGCTCCCGTTCCACATAGCGCAGAAGGAGGATGGCGTCGACCATCGAACTTAAACCTAACTCAGTAGAGGCCGTGCCACTCATCAACTGGCCCGAAGAAGCTCCAAACAATTCAGTCGTCAGGTAAGTCATCACACAAGTTATGCCCTCTTTTTTCAGGTACGCAATCAGCTGCAGCAAAAATTGTCGGACACGGTCACGGTCAAAGGCAGCGTTTTCCATGCTCGATATGGAATCAATTATTAAGCGCCTGGCATTGCACTTTTCAATGCTATTGACAATATCATAGAGCAGTTTATCTGGATAAATATCTAGAAGTTCGGCTGTCACAAATACCAATTTGCCGTCCTTCTCTAACTTGTCAAAGTTAAAGCCATGCTGCTTGGCAGTTTTTTTAACCTGCGTCACCGACTCTTCCAGGGCCACAAAACAGGTGGCCTCATCGTTTTTTAGCCCTGCCGCCACAAACTCCAAACCAAAGGTTGATTTACCACTCCCGGTGTTACCGCCAATCAGCATAATGTGGCCTTGCGGTATGCCTCCACCCAGTAAATCATCCATCTTATCAATCCCAAAGCTAACCCGCCGCTTAAAGTCGGTTTTCGCCGTGGTGCTGTAGGAAGGTATTTTAGGATAAATAAGCACGCCGTCAGCATTGATATCAAAAATGACCGGCCCAGAGCGGAAGGAGGTCCCACGCATTTTAAGTACGTTTAGTTGGCGGATCATTTGCTGCTGACCAATAGTGTAGTTAAACTTTATGAGGCCATCGGCCACAAAGGTCTCGATGCCATAGACATCTTGGTTGGTCCGAGACTCCACAATCAGTATGATGGTAGCATCAATCTGACCAATAGAAGTACCAAGCCTGAAAATAAAGTCGCGAGTAGCGGTTTCTGATTTAATTAAACTAAGCAGCGCAGTAAAGGAATCAAGTACAATCCGCTTGGCGCCCATATTGTCAGCAATGTGGCGAATTACATCAACTAATTGATCGAGGTCTTCACTAGGCAGTGGCTCGTTAGGTTTGTAGGCTAATTTTTCCAGAATATTTCGAAAGTCGACAAACTCTACGCCGTGCGTACCCACCAATTTCTTTTCATAAAAACCCAATCCCTCTAAATTAGTAAGCGACTTAGCGATTGATTCGGTAAAGCCAATGTACAGGCCCTTTTCTTTAAATTGCTTAAGGCCCGAAAATAACCATTGTTGGCTAAACAGGGTTTTACCAGTGCCGGGAGCACCAGAGATAACGATTGAGGCATTCTGCGGCAAACCACCATCAAGGATTTCGTCTAGCGCACCAATCCCGGTCGCACTTTTGGTCATGCCGATCGTAGCCATCAGTTCACATCGCTCGCATGATTAAGGGTTTTCAACAGTACGCTCTCGAAGGGGCGAATCATTAACTTGCTCGGTATATCCAGGTGTCTGAAAAACTGCATATCACCATGGTAGAACAACTCGTTGTTAGGTTAGGTAAAAATAATTACCACTAAATGGCTAATTTTGATCTTGAAATCCGCATATGTTCATGCTAAGGCGCAAGTTCGGCCTTTTCAACAATATCGTACCTGCCGAGATCAGCCGATACGCTCTCGATAGATTCAATTTCATGACCTTTTGCCAGCACAAAACGGTCTTTCCGCTGGTGGATCTTCTCGTATGCTTGAATCGTCAATGTAACCGTTGCTTCGCAGTCTAAAGCCGAGCATTCGCAGACAAAATTAACAGGCGTCAATTTGGCCCTTTTGGTGCCCAAAAAGCGTTTTTTAAGATCTTTCTTTACTTCGGTATTCCGGTTGCGGATGATTTGCTCATTACGCACGAGCCTGTTAGCCGATAAACTATCTTTCATACCGTCAGTATATACTGCTCAACCCAAAAAGCGATCCACTTTCGCTCTAACTAAAACTTTAGCAACAGTTATAATTAAGCTATATGAGTGAAATAATCAGTCCACACCCCAAAGAACAACATAAATCCCAAAGAATAGGCTGGTTACGCGCCGCTGTCCTTGGCGTAAATGACGGAGTAGTCTCTACAGCCAGCATCATGTTGGGGGTAACCGCTGCCCAAGCAAGCCACAGCACTATATTGACTGCCGGCTTTGCCGGACTCTCGGCTGGGGCACTATCTATGGCCGTGGGTGAATACGTATCGGTTAGCTCACAGAAAGACTCCGAGGAGGAAGATATTGCTATCGAGCAACGATCACTCAAAGCAAATCCTACACAGGAGCTTGAAGAACTAGCGCATATATACGTTCATCGGGGTCTGGAGCCCGACTTAGCTAGGAAGGTAGCAGAGCAGCTCCACGATCACGATGCTACGGCTGCACATTTACGAGATGAGCTCGGTATCAACCAAGATGACTTAGCAAATCCCATTCAAGCGGCTGTTACTTCAGCCGTTTCGTTCTCAATTGGAGCAATTGTACCAATACTGGGGGCGTTAGTAGCATCGAGCAAAATGAGTGCTTGGCTTATTGTTATTTTTTCTCTTATTGCTTTGGCCATATCGGGTGCCATTGGAGCGTATATCGGCGGGGGCCATAGGATTAGGGCAGCAGGGCGAGTCTTTATAGGTGGCGGAGCAGCCATGGCTCTGACGGCATTAATCGGCCACCTTGTCGGCCAAAATCTTTAAACAAAACTCTATCGTAATGACGGAAAGCAACCAAGAAAAAAGCCCCACTCTCGTGAGACTCTTTTCTTGGTTGAGTACGTACAATCGAATTGGAACCTAATCGCCAGTGAGATTTACAGATATAATCAGCTGCTTCGAGTAGTCTAAAGTTTTATTTGGATCGCCCATGTAGGACTCGAACCTATACCTCAATAGACTGTTCTTTAAGAAGCGTTGCTTTGCCGCCTACCCATATTCTGCCGTCAATAAATTTGCCGAGGATTTCAGAAAGTTGTCCCATGCTTTCACCCTGCTCTATCCGATATATCTCTCGTTCTGCAAGGTTATCTTTTTCTTTCAGATAACAAAGTAACGCACCGTTTGAAGTCCCCGTTGCAGATTCCTCGTTAATCCCTACCAACGGCGCAAAGTTACGTGCAACTGCCGTGCAATCTTCGCCTAATGCAAAAAGATGCAATCCCGTAACATCATACTTTTTACTTAACTCGGTCATCGCGCTGAAATTGGGGTGCAAGCTCATAAGAACTCCTTTACTGCGAACGGGCACTAGAATGTCCTTTAGGCCAGTAGATACAATTTGAGGCTGGAGACTATCTTCAAAGTCTGCTTTGCTAACATTTAAAACTGGTGCAATTTCTTCGTAACTTATTTGGTCAAAAAATTGAGGTTCAGTCTGCTCCATAAATACAGAGCCATCATTACTTACATCGATGCCCAACTTACCAGCTAGCGTTTCCTGCGTATACATACCGTGATCAATAGGCCCCTTCTGAAATAAAAGTGACCAGGTAGCGATTGTGGCATGGCCGCACAAATCTACTTCTTCGGTGGTGGTAAAGAATCGAACTTTATATGTAGCATCCTTGCTTTTACTAACAAACGCTGTCTCCGAAAAGGCTAACTCTTTCGCGATTGTTAGCATCTGAGCATCTGAGAGGTCATCCGCTTCAAGTACAACACCAGCCTTATTGCCACCTTTACCATTAGCCGTAAATGCACTCACTACATACGCTGTTACCATAGGCTAATCATATCACTTCTACCCCTGTAATTACACCGATGTGAGTTCTTGGAACCTAATAAATTTCGCCATTTATTGATCTCGGGCAAACAAAAAGACTTCCAAAGAAGCCTTGAGTATCACTTGGTTGCGGGGGCAGGACTCGAACCTGCGACCTCATGGTTATGAGCCATGCGAGCTGCCGCTGCTCCACCCCGCGTCGTCATAAAATTATGCTCAATGGATTGTAGCAAACAGAGGTGAATTTGTCAATCAGCACTAACTTGGCGGTGCAAGAAAAAGTTTACCCAAGCCTGAAAGTTACTTTGGTACTTTGGTTGGTAAGAATTAGTCGGGGTAGCCGTACCGAGGTCTGGCGCATAGCTTAAAGCCACGGCTTTAGGCACTAGCAGTTCTTTTTCTCCCGCCGCACCTAATCCTAGGTTTTGCCGAGCGCTCAGCTCCAGGTACTGATTGCTGTTGTAATACTGGTTTTGCAACTTTAAGTTGTTGTTCTGCAGTTTCTGCAATTCATTCTGCTGTTTCAGTGCCGAGATCTGTTTTTGCAAACCATAGTTTGTCTGAATGGATTTCACTCCACTCCAGCTGATCAAAAGCACAATTACTACAAAAATAACTTGCCCCAAAAATCGCACGTCACTTAAGCGCTGCGCATACTCGTAGGCTAACTTTTTGTACTGCTCAATTTTGTTTTGCATAACCACGTTTCAACATTATATAACTTATCCCAAATCTGGTATACTCACATCTGTTACGTATAGCTTCAAAGCCGATGATGGGGCAGTAGCTCATCGGTTAGAGCAGGCGGCTCATAACCGCTTGGTGGTTGGTTCAACTCCAACCTGCCCCACCACTAGTTTTAAAGCAGAGGACTCATGGTTTCGCGATAAGCGAAAACATATGCCGAACCCGAGCAAGCCTTCTTTGAAGGTTATAGCTTGCCCGGCGAGAAGCCATATAATCCTTTGGTCGTTGGTTCAAGTCCAACCACCCCCACCATACGTTTTGAATATATCAATTATTTATTAAGCAGTGGATAGTAACGCACGTCTTGAACGGCTAGCCGCCAAGGGCCGTTGCCAGCAATGCCATCAGGTGAATACTGATCACGCGACTCACCTCCCCAGCTGCCACCCATGGCTAGATTTAAAATCAAGTAGTACGGCTGATCAAATGGCCAAGCTTGATGATCTTCCGAAGTTTGCGTCAGCGACTTGTAAACTCGGTCATTGTGAGTAAAAGCGATTTTGCCAGGAGTCAGCTCAACACCATAGGTATTAAATGCTGTGGTCATATTGGGCACAAACAGCGGCTGCTTATTGTCAGTCTTGCTCGCTTCGGTGTCATCAGTATGTATGTCAGGGTACAACGCGCCAGGCTCGCTACCGACGTACTCAAAGAAGTCGATTTCACCATCTGATGGCCAGGTAGCGGTCGGCGATTCAGGCAGCAACCAAGCAGCAGGCCATACCCCCACGCCTTGTGGCGCCTTTAAATCGACCTCCAACTTACCATATTGAAAGCTAAATTTACCTTGCGTATTTACACGACCAGAAGTGTAGTTTTTGCCATTCAGCGGCTCTTTTCGAGCCTCAATAATGAGTTGGCCATTCTGAATCCGCACATTTTCGGGCCGATCGGTCAGCGTTTCGGCTTCTTGGTTGTAACTCGGTATTTCATTACCCGTATCGATATTCCAATATTGGGCGCTCAGCTCACCATCAGGCAGTTTTGCGAAATCTTGCTCCCAGGTAGGAGTTCGAGAAAACTGTGCCTCTTTTGGACTTGTTTCACTGATCTGAGGCGAAACGGGAGGAGATGGAGCTTTGCCGTGGGGACCACAGGCTCCCAACACTAAAGTCGTACCCGCTACAGCAGCCAATTTTAGTAAGTCCCGACGAGTAAAGTTAATGGCAAATTCTCCATTAGATTGCATAATTAATAAACTATACTATAAAAAGTATACAATTACAAATTACTACCTCTCTAGAATCTAATTGGCGTCGCGACGTAAGAAAAGTAGCCAGGCTACGAACCAGCCACCTATCACATAGACAGCTGCGACTATGGCGGCGTGCGTGGCCGACAACTTATTCGTCGGATTAATCACAGCATTGAGCGAACTAAAAGGTAGGTAAACTTGGTTGGTCTTCAGTAGCAAGCCGAGTAATTGCTCAACTGTACCGGGGATCAAGAATAGGGCAGCAATAGCACCTACTTGAATCCGAATAATAAATGCCAAAATGAGGGCAAACATCGCAAAACCCCAACCCACTAAAACAGTGCGCCACAACAAGTTCCACACGTGGAAATCCTGATGCACGATTTGCACACCACGCACGTGCCAGCCAAGCGCTGCCAAGACAGGAGCGAGCATACTCGCAACCGCCGCAAACACAATCGCAAAGCAGCTGATAGCAATTAGTTTTGCGAACAATACCCGGCTACGACTACGTGACGAGCTCAAGGTATATACAATGGTGTTATAGCGATATTCATGGGTGACAAGCAGCACGCCCACCAAAGCCCCTAAGGTTGCTAAAACACTAATTGCATCAGTGGCTTCGCCCGCAAGCAAGCGAGGGTTCTGCGCATCACCCAAGCTCGCATGATAGGCCGTAGCGTAGAAGGCAAAGAAAACTTCTAGAACTAAGCTGAGTAAAACGATAATGTATGTCGAGCGAACCGTTAGCAGTTTACGGAGTTCCGATTTCAAGGCCGCGATCATTTGTCGGTCTCCTGCGATTTAGCATGATATTCTTCGGATCCAGCCGTCAGCTCCAAGAACGCATCCTCCAGCGAAGCCTGCTGGTTAGCGAGCTCGTACAGGGGCACCCCGATCTCAAAGGCCAACTTACCAATTTCATCAGTAGTAGCCCCGCCCACCACGATGCTATCCCCTTGTTTATCCAGCCGCCAATCTTTGGCTTTCATACGTCGTTCCAATGCCGAAAGTTTCGGCGAACGCACGCGCACACCAGCGTGAGCGCTTTTAGCAATAAAGTCAGCAACTGATAAATCGGCAATTAGTTTACCCCGGCCAATTACCACCACGTTATCAGCCATCTGTGACATTTCACTCAACAAGTGCGACGACACAAATACCGCATTGCCCGCATCAGCATAATCCTTTAGAAACTGCCGTAGCCAAGCGATACCTTCGGGGTCCAGACCATTCGCCGGCTCATCAAGCATTAAGTACTTTGGCTCGCCCAAAATAGCCGCCGCAATACCTAAGCGCTGGCTCATGCCTAGGCTAAACTTGCCCGGCTTTTTCTTAGCTACATCACTCAGGCCCACAATTTCCAGCACTTCATCTACCCGGCTATCAGCAATACCGCCGGCGGCCGCTAAAATCCTGAGATGGTTACGAGCTGAACGGGTTGGATGAAATGCCTTAGCTTCAAGCAAAATGCCCACCACCTTCGAGGGCTGCAAATAGTGCGACAGCTCTTTGCTATCAAAGGTAGTGTGACCACCGCCCGCGTCAAGCCCGAGCATTAGGCGCATCGTCGTTGATTTACCAGCCCCGTTAGGGCCCAAGAATCCTGTTACCTTCCCCGTTTCAACGTTAAAAGAGATATCATCAACTGCCACTTTCTTGCGATACCGTTTGCGCAAACCTTTGGCTTCAATCATAGCCTTATTTTACCTCGGTAAGCCTTAAAAAAGCGAATTTTTAACAGACATCACCGATTCGGGCCTTTATAATGGAGGCTGTTAAGGAGGATACCCTAATGACATCACTTAACGATCGCTTTCAACAACTGCGACACGAACACGCGCAACACAAGCGAATTCGACATTTGCTACAATCTGATGATTTCAATCTAACTTAAACCGTCACGGCTTGGTGAGCTGTGGCAATCAGCGCCAGTAAGTCTTGCCCTGATGTCGCTTGCATCATAGCTTCGCGCAGTTCTTTGGCGCCTTCAAAGCCATTGACGTAGATTTTGCAAAATTTATTGAGAGTGTGGAGCGGTCGCTCATTGTGTTGCCAAGTATCCATAAAACTCTCAACGTGTCGCCGGAACAGATCAAGCCGTTGCTCGCGACTGTACGATTCCCATGGGCTGTCCTGGGCAAATACAAAAGGATCCTGGAACACGCCCCGTCCGATCATAATCCCATCGAGATCATACGTTTCGGCTAATTCCCTGCCCTGCCCTCGCATCAAAACATCACCGTTGCCAACGATAAGCGTTGCTTTGCCCAAGCGGTCTCGCAGTTCCCGGACTTCACCGATTTTCTGCCAATCGGCGGGCACTTTACTCATCTGCTTCCGTGTACGACCGTGAATGGTCAGCATATCCAGTTCATGTTCTAGCAAAAATTCATGCCACGTTAGATCCACTTCGTTAAAACCAAGCCGAGTCTTCACACTCAGCGGCAAGTCCCCTGCCCCTTTACGGGTAGCTTTGATGATTGCCGAAGCTAATGGCCGATCTTTAATCAGTGCGCTACAAGTGCCGTTTTGCACTTCACTTTTAGCCGGACAACCCATATTGAGGTCAATCCCGGCAAAGTTAACCCCTTCTAGCAAACCCAGCTCCTTCGCCAAACTGCCATCAGCAATTTCTCGGGCTGTTTTATAAAAATTATCAGGATTTTTGCCCCACAATTGGGCTATGAGTGGCTGCTCCGTAGGAGTAAATTGTAACTTTTTGAGTAGCTTAGCCCGACCCGGACTTTGCAAGCCATCAACGTTGGCAAATTCGGTATAAAACAAATCGGGCGCTGCTGTAGAGGCCACCACTTGCCGAAACACGCTGTCAGTGACGTCATCCATTGGCGCCAACGCAAAAAACGGTCGCGGTAGCTTAGCGAGCAGCTGGCTCATGCGGCTGGTTAGCTTCTACGTATCGTTTTGATTCCCACAGCCGACTTTTGATCACTGCCTGCCTATAGCCGTTCCATTCCTGAGCTAAATCAACCATGGCTCTAAAGTTATCAATATGCCGGCTCCCACCCCGCTCTATAAATAAACGGCGTTCAATACTTTGGAGGGCTAGCTTCTCTTGGCTGGCAGTCCAATGTCGCTGCGAACCAATAGCTGCCAACATATCCCCCACTATAAAGGTCCTGAAGTAAGCCAACTCTTCCCGCATTCGCCCTTCCTTACCCTTTAAGACTGCTAAGCCTGGATCTCTACCTGCCTTCTGTAAATCACTAAGATGTTTAGCTTGTCCGATTAAAGTATTATCTAAGTATTTTTGCATTACTGAGGATCGGCTCTCTACAGCGTGAACACCGGCGCGATCAGCAGCTGCTTTATCAACATCACTTAGTCCATGAGGCTGCCGGCGTTTTTTTTCGCTTGCACTGACCGCCCGTTGGCCGAGAACCTGAATACTGCCGCTCATTAGTCCAAATTCCATGGGCGTTACTGCGATATAGTGCCAGGTGCTACTACCTTCACGCAGTGCTACGGTGTGTGAATGAGCAACCGGCTTTACATCAATAAGCGAAGTACGCAAGTTATCAGCCGAAGCAAGCTCTAGCATCGTCGGTGTTATATCAGCGTAATCCCCTACGTTCATACCGAGATAGTTTGGATTCAACGCTCGCGCAAGCGCATTACGCCGATCCACATCAACTGGGTCAAATGGCATACCCGGTAACATTTCTTGAGGGATATAGGGCGAACGGGCAGCCACGGACTTATCCTATGATACGACGGTTACCGTTTTTACCGATTGCCATGTGCGAACAACTCTGGCCATTGGTAAGGGTGATTAAGCAGTCGCCACAAATGTAGGGAGCAATTAATTTAACAGTCCGATCTTGTTTTTCGGTAAGCTGTTGAGATGGCTCATAATCCGCCATGATTGCCTCAATCGTATCGGGTAATTCACCAAAAGGGACCACGCCGAGATCGCGCGCTACGTCGTCGCTTACAGGGCCAAGATTACGCACGTTTTCGGCGCCGACTTGGAAGAGTAGATTAGGTGTAATATCTAATGACATAGGATGTATTATATCACGCTTACGCTAAATTTGCAAGAGGTAGTATTGGGATTTACGAGCTTGAGTGCAGTTTGGGATGAAAAGCGAGCAGCAGAGTGGAGCCGTACTAAACGTACGGTGGAATGAGCAGCGGAGTCTTTTCGCCCAAAATGTGCCAAGCTCGTAAATCCTATTCCCAACGGAAAACGCGGAAAGCTATAGCATAAACTACTACCATCCAGATAGCTACTAAACCAAGCTGCGGGCCGATATTCGTTAAGTGGTCGCCTTCGGTAGTAAGCAGACGCAAGCCATCAATAACAGGGGTCAGCGGCAAGTAGTTCGTGACGTGCTGCAGCCAGACAGGCATCCCAAACCGTGGGAAGAAGGTGCCTGACAAAAATAGCATCGGGAAAACAATAATGTTACTGAGTGGTGCCGCCTGACGCTCATTCTTGGCCCAACCGCCGATGGCCAGACCAATACCGAGGATCATAAAGATACTGAGCACGGTAAAGAGGATGATCTCGAAGTAATTACCCGCTACTTTTAGGTGGAATACCCCGATGGCTACCAAAAACTGCACGGCTATAGAGAATACGCCGGTGATTGCTTGGCTAAACATGGTAGCTAAGAAGTATTGCCACACTTTGATGGGAGTGGTGTGCAAGCGGCGCAGAATCCCCTGCTTTTTGAGCTCCGGAAAGACGTTGATCGGCCCAAAAATACCAATACCGATAATAGAAAAGCCGAGCAAGCCCGAGAAAGTGTAGTCGAACGTGCTAAGCTGGTGGTCGTTTACGGGGCTAGCGGCGACCGTTAATGGTGGTTTGGTGCCTAGTAAAGTGTTATTGATGGCACCTAGACTACCACTCAAAATACTACTTAGAGTCTGGCCGGTGCCACTGCTGCTCTCGGAGTAGAGCAACTGGATACTTCCGGTCGGATAGCCCTTAATTTGATCAACGGTACCGAAGTTAGACGGCAATATAATGATGCCATCAAGCTGACTCTTGCTCATTTTGTCTTTGGCGACGCTCAGACTGGTAATCTCGGGGTGGACTTTGAAGGTTTTACTGTCGCTGATCTGTTTAGCAAAGCTTTGCGCGAAAGCAGTGTGTGACTGGTTGAGGAGGGCAATATCAAACTTGGGAGAGCCACCACCCTTGCTCAAACCACCGAAGACAAACAAGAAGATCAAGGGGAACAAAACGCCAAAGAACAGGGCTAGACGGTCGCGGAAGAAGCGTCGGGTGCTCAGTTTGGTAAATACGGCTACGGTTTTGAGTTGCTGTGCAAATGTCATAATTAATCCCTTAGCGCCTTCCCGGTTAGATCAATGAAGACATCTTCCAGATTGGCTTGCTCCACTTGTTGCTCCTTCTTGAAACCGCGCTTGAGCAGTTGCTTGATGAGGTTTTCTGGGGTGTCGAGAGCAATGATTTTACCTTTGTCCATAATGGCTACTCGGTCGCAGAGCAGTTCGGCTTCATCAAGGTAGTGAGTTGTTAGGATAACGGTAACTCCGCGGTCTCGAACCATACGAATGAGATCCCAGAGGTTGCGCCGGGCTTGGGGGTCAAGCCCCGTGGTTGGTTCGTCTAAAAAGAAGACTTTGGGACTGTGCACCAGGGCCGCGGCAATGCTCAGGCGCTGCCGTTGGCCACCGCTGAGGTTTTCGGCGTAGTCGTTGGCTTTTTCGCCCAGCTGGACATCGTCTAGAAATTCTTTGGGATTTACTTTCTCGCCGTAGGCAGCCGAAAACATCTCGATAATTTCAGACAGTTTTTGCTTGTCCTGAAAAGCCGGGCTCTGCGGCTGGACGCCAATAATGGCCTTAACTTCGGTGGGCTGCTTGGCAACATTGAGGCCGTCAATAGTAATTGTGCCGCCATCGATGTGACGCATCGTTTCAATCATTTCAAGGGTGGTGGTTTTGCCGGCCCCGTTAGGACCGAGGATGCCGAAAATCTCGCCCTTTTTAACCTCAAACGAGATGCCGTTGACAACCTTTTTGTCGTCATAAATTTTTACAACTTTGTCGAGCTTTAGAATTGTGTCAGCCATACCGCCCCAGTATAGCAAAGCTTATAGCGGTCGTATAACAAAAGACCTCCGCGCTCAGGCGGAGGTCTTCGCAAATAGCTATAAACTAGACTATTTCTTCTTTGAAACGGTCAAGAAACCGTTGCGTGGGTTTTCGTTTACGGTGTAGCCGTCAGGTAGATCAACAGCTTCTGGGCGTTGGTCTTTGCTGAAGTAAAAGATTTTCTGTTCTTTGCCACCGCGAAGTGTGACGTTCTTTGAGTTTAAGTAGTAAGTTACACCTTTTGAGTTAGTGTGCTGATATGCCATGCTAACATCTCCCTCTCTTATGATTAGTAGTGTACCCCTAACATACTCTGAAGCATTTTTGTTTGTCAACTGTTTGTCGTTGAAAACTATTTGCTTGCGCCAAGCTGTTGCCTACGTTGGAGCATTGTATTACACTGATTTGGTAACCATAAACAGTAAGGTGGTAATACCATGGACTTTTCAACAAGTCGTACGCAGTCACAACCTCGTCCAGCTAGCGCTGGTTCTCCTGCGAGCCTAGCTGCACCTACCCATTCTAAACACAATAAATCAAGCCGCAACAAATGGCTCAAAGTTACTTGGGGAATTTTATTAGTCGCCGTAGTCATTTTACTAGTTGGCTTAGTGGCAGTCATTGGATTTGGCGGCCCTAAGGCAGAAAGTAGCTACATCAACAAAGATAAGCTACAGGCAGTGTTCCTAAACACTGGCCAGGTGTACTTTGGCAATATTGATAAACTTAATAGTAAATACTTGGTCTTAGATAACATTTACTACCTACAGACCTCGTCTGCCAGCACTACTGACAAGTCAACCGATACCACCAATAACTCTAATGTATCCTTAGTGAAATTGGGCTGTGAACTGCACGCACCTTACGACACCATGGTTATTAACCGTGACCAAGTTACTTTCTGGGAAAACCTTAAGAGTGACGGTCAAGTAGCCACCGCTGTTAAGACCTTCCAGCAACAAAACCCGAACGGTCAAAAGTGTAGCACCAACACTACCAACAGTAACTCTACAAACGTCCAAGGTACCAGTACCCCAACTACTAACAGTACTACGAGTACAGGCACTTCTACGACTAACAACACTACTAACACCAAACAGTAATAGAAGGCTTCAACAACCAAAGAACCCGGCTTTGTCCGGGTTCTTTTTAAGTCTCTTTAAGCAACCTGCTTCTTGAACCAGAGATCAACTAACCAAGTAAAGATACCCAAAAAAGCCGCTAGGATCGTTACTACTACGCACCAACCAGCAAAGTCAGGCGACCAGACAGGCGATATGAAGTCAAACTGATACAAGCTGGCCGGAATCTGAGCTATAGTCACGCTACTACCATGGCCAGAGACGTATTGTTCGATGCAAGGCACGCGGTTATGACCCGAGAAATCAACTGGGTCTTGCTTTTCGCAATAGGCTTGGGCTTCGGTGTAGAGTTGTCCATTTGCCTGCTGCAGGGCGCTTCCTTGGGCCTGGACCAAGCGATCATAAGTATATTGCAGTTGGATAGGTGGATATACCGAGGCGTTACCGGTCGTTAACTTGGTATTCATATGTGCCGTGACATATTTTTGCAAGTTGGCGAGCGCCGTTTTGGTATCGCCATCGTTTTTGTCGGCGGCATATACGGCTTCGCGTAGGCGCAGCATATGTTGGTTGTTAGCCCTGAGCGCAAAGAGACTTACGAACACCATCACGACGGTGATCACTAGAAAGTAGATCGGCTTGATAATTCGTACTTTAGTCCACAAATGATGTAATTGGCGCTTGTTCATACTGCTCATGATTATAGCCCATTGAACTCATCAGGGCCCTGCTTTCGAGATAAAAATTGCAGATTGTAGGGTACAAGGTTTGTAACGGGAGGAGGCGTAACTGTAGTTACAGTGACGAGTGATACGAAGCTTGTGGTCTGCAAGGCTGCGGTTTTTAGCCGGAATGAGGCTTGTAGTGGGCCCAATAGCTTGCGACTTTCTACCCGATACTTGATACTAGTGCTTATGCATATTTACTTCTCTGGCATTGGGGGCGCGGGGATTGGGCCCTTAGCCCAGATTGCTCACCAGGCGGGCTATCAAGTATCCGGGTCAGACAAGCAAGCTTCAAGCTACTTGGAGTACTTAAAAAAGCATGGCATTACTAATATTCATATTGGCCAAGAAAGAGACGCTATTGCTGCAGTGCACGACAAACAGCCGATTGATTGGTACGTGTATTCTTCGGCCGTTGCCATTGAAAATCCTAACGCGCCGGAGCTAGAATTTTGCCGCGAACAACATATCAAAGCCAGCAAGCGCGATGAATTCTTAAACCAAATCCTAAAAGACAAACAACTCAAGCTAATCGCCATTGCTGGCACGCACGGCAAGACCACGACTACTGCTATGGCTGTGTGGTTATGCCAGCAACTCGGACTATCAATTAGTTATCTCTTGCCCGCCAAAACGTCTTTTGCCGAGCTGGGAGCTTATACCGAAGGCTCAGAGTATTTTATATATGAGGCCGATGAATTTGACCGCAACTTCTTAAGTTTTGAGCCTTATTTGAGTATTATCACCGGGGTTGATTGGGACCATCCAGATATCTATCCTACCAGAGAGGATTACTACGCCGCTTTTCGTGAGTTTTTGGAACAAAGTAAGCAAACGATAATCTGGCAAGCCGATGCCGACCGTATTCAGTTGGAATCGTACGATTATGCCATCGTGCTTGATGATGCCGATCCAGCCATTACCCAATCTACCCTTCCCGGTTTGGTCAATCGTCAAAATGCATGGGAGATTGCTAATGCCCTCCAGCCGCTCCTAAAAAAACCAGCCGATGAGCTATTGATGCATTTAAACCACTTCCCTGGTGTTTCCCGTCGCTTCGAACCAATTGTGCCGGGACTCTACACCGATTACGCGCACACGCCACCAAAAATCCGTGGCGCCCTGCAACTAGCCCAAGAGGTGGCCGGTGAAAATGTCGTCGTGGTCTACGAGGGCTTGCACAATACCCGGCAGCACTTTATAAAAGACGAGTTGATAAACTTGTTCGACGGTGTTAAAAAGCTCTACATTGTGCCCAGCTATTTGGCCCGCGAAGACCAATCGTTGAAACTGCTTACACCTGATGACTTACGGCTTGGTTTAAGCGCCGAAACTCAAGCGGTCACTGAAGCTGTCGAACTAAACGACGCCCTAAAGTCTAAAATCCAAGCCCATCTAGAAGCTGGCGACACGGTTCTCTGCCTCACCGCCGGCGGCGGACACAGCCTAGACGAGTGGCTCCGTCACGAGTTTTAAAGCTGCCACTCTTGACGCGGATTTTCAGGAAAGTTTTGCGAATCAAACAGTACAAATTTAGATACTGTAACTTTGAAAACTTTGTGTTTATTTTTACCGGATCGGATATCGTCGAGCAGCGCATCTTCCCTGCCCAGTTGCTGTACATAGTGTGCTGCTGCCTGGGCTTCTTGGTCTCCGCTTAAGACCCTAGCCGTGCCCTCGAATTGAACACCACGAACAGCAGGTTGTGGCGGCTGCTGATCATAAACAACAACTCCAGCGACATGAGTATTTTTAGTAATTTCTTGAGAATGACGCTTATCAGGAGTAGAGATCCAAATTAATTCCAGTTTTTCATTTACTGCATAATAAACCGTCGCGCACCAGGGTTGATCATTAACACTAGTAGCAATTTGCATCATACGAGTCTTCGCAGATTCTAAATACTCACGAATTAGTTCTTCAACTTCCATATCTCTATATTACTCTGCTTTAGCGGTTGTCGCCTTGGCCTTTGATCACATTACGCTTTTTGCGGTCGGCCAACTTTTTAACGTTGAGTTTCATGATCTCGTCTAAGCTCAGTCCGAGACTGTCAGCCAGTACAGCAATGTACCACACGACATCGCCTAATTCTTTAGCGAAATCATCCCATTGTTCTTTGGTAAAGTCGCCGTCGCGATAGGCTACAGCTTTCTTCCACTTTTCGACGACTTCGCCGGCTTCACCAGCGATGCCCATAACCCATATACTCTTCTGCAATTGATCATTATCGGTGCTCGTGTGGGCAGTGGTGAGCGCTAGCTTTTGGTATTCATCGAATGTCATTTGGTCACCTTTCCTGTTTCGTCTATATGTACGGCGCCGGGGCGCAGAATTTCAATTGCATCGTCGACAATGCGGATGACTGTGCTCGGTTCGTGTCCCGACAAATCACCGCCATCAGCATAATAATCAACTTCATCACTAAAATACTTCTTAGCCTCAGCCACCGTATTGGCTGGCGGTTCTCCGGGATGATTCGCACTACTCGTAAGCAGCGGACCAGTTTGTTTCAGCAAGCTTTGCAGCTCAGTATTATTAGGAATACGGACCGCCAAACTATGTAGACCACGATGCAGGTATTCTAGCTCCGGGCCACACGGGATGACTACACTGAGCGGCGCTGGCCAATACTGCTCCACGGCCGTTAAGTAACGATGTTTAAGGCCGAGCTCCTCTAGCTGTTCAATGCTAGCAGCAATCACTGTACCTGGTTTATTATCACGTTGTTTGAGTTTGTAGAGACGTTCGACTGCCTGCGGATCATTGGCACGAGCAACTACACCATACACCGTATCGGTTGGTATGGCCGCTATAGCTCCAGGGTTTTGAATAGTAGCAGTAGCTTCTCGTAAATCGCTCATCGTGTATCTATTGTACACGCTGTTAGCGACAATTACTTTTGGGTTTGCAGGTAAGCGTATACAAACAAAGCAGCCACACCAAGCACAATGATAACGGTAGCGGCAATAGCTAGGTCTAAGTTAGGATTATGTTGCTTGGGTGGTTTTGGTTGTTTGACAGCCTTTGAGGGCACTGGATTAACAGCCGCTGCATCTGGTGCAGGAGCTGGTTGTACCGGCGCAGCCTCGGGAGGACGGACATCCATGACCGGAGCAGCTGCGGGCGCTGGAACTGGTGATTGGGCATTAGACTCCATAGTGCTTATGGCTTATTGTACCATGTTCTAGAGATGATAGATTTGTGCAGATTGGGCAATCAAACCCTCGCTAACAAGGTCCGATAAAACTTCTGCGAGACGATCATCGTTAATGATTTCTGTTAGCTGCGCGAGGTTTTTCGGCTCTTCGGCTAACAACCGCAAAACTTGTCCCCGAATTTGGCGTCGTGAACCTTGAAATTGAGACTGCTTCGTATAGCCTTTAGCGAACCGGCTTACGTTGCCGACAGTTTGCTTTAAGAATGAGCCGTAATCCATAAGTGCCCAATAAAATTCTCGGGGATTTTCGTGGTCGAGCGTTTGTTCTACCAGCTCGCTAATAGCCGCGTCGGGAATGTCTATTTGGTCGTGGAAAAAGTGATGGATATACACGGTACGAATATTAGTTTCTAAAAATACTACTGGTTGGTTAAAGGCATAGGCCATGATGGCGCCGGCAGTATTTTTACCGACACCAGGCAATTCGACCAGTTCACTAACAACAGATGGAAAATTACCGTGAAAACTCCGTGAAACTTTTTGGGCGGCTTGCCACAAAAACTTAGCGCGACGATTATAGCCAAGCCCGCTCCAAGCAATCAGCACATCTTTTAGTTCAGCATTTGCTAACGCTTCCGTACTTGGAAATTGTTGCAAAAACGCTTGATACTTCGGGAGCACTCGTACCACTTGAGTTTGCTGAAGCATGAGCTCACTCACCATGATTTTGTAGGGATCGAACGAGCCGTCCGCCTCGGCACGACGCCACGGCAAATCATGCCGTCCAGCCTTGGCATAGTAGTGCCACAACTGCTCGTTAAACTCTATAAACTTCTGTCGGTTATCGAGGGACTGGTGTATCATTAAATAAATCTATGCTCACAACTAGTATAGCGCTTGCTAAACGCTTCGTGCTCTTGCTGCCAGGTATTATTATCGCTTACCTGTCGGTGCGCGTTATATTTCCTTTGTTTGATCACCATTTACCCCTGGCTTTAGCTATTTTTGCAACCTACGTACTGGCGGCCTACCTACTGATTCCAGCTTTTATCCGATTGGTACGCATTCTTTTTCCACCTGAGCATCTGCCGCTCTACTGCATTACACCCGATGGCTTTGCTTCTGACCCCATTAACATTGGCCTGGTTGGAACTAAGCAAGAATTGATGGCAGCCATGGAAGCAGTGGGTTGGTACGTAGCTGACCCTAAAACAATCCGTACGGTGATCCGACAAATCTTGAGTGCTGTATACGGCTGGTCGTACCCTACCGCGCCGATGAGCAATTTGTACTTGTTTGGGCGCCGGCAAGATATCGGCTTTGAAATCCCGGCTGAGGGCGGGTTTGGCAGCCGGCGGCACGTTCGATTTTGGGCAACTACGTATGACGACAGTAAGGACCTAAGCGTGCGCTCTATCCACTGGCACAACCGTGAGTCACTCTACTCGAATAAGAAATTGCTTTGGGTGGGTGCGGCTTCGCGCGATGTGGGCCTAGCGCCGATCCGACACAATTTTCAGGTCACGCATATGATTCATCCGGATACGGACAGCGAACGAATGGTGATTGTAAAGCAATTACAACGCGCTGATATTGCGGGTAATTGCAAAGCTATAAAGTTAGGTAACCCTTACCGCATTGCCAATCGAGCACTACGCGGCTATTTGCAGTCCGATGGACAAATGCAAATTTTAGAACTTAAATAATTAAATCTTCGCCTGCAAGCTTTGCCACCAGTTGTGAACTGTTTGGCCGCCAGGAAACTGATTGTCGGGACTCACTAGCAGTATGGCTATAGCGATGGCGATAAGCGCAATGATAGTGATGAATGACCAGAAAATGTAATAATGATGCTCTACTGGTTCTTCTGGTTCGGTTTCTTGAGCTGAAGCCGCTAATTCGGCATCTTCAGCAGCTAATATCGTATCGCTTTCGTGCGCCACGATATCGTCAATGGCTTTGTCGGAAGTCGCGTCATCCAGGACACCATCTTTTAGCGCTGGTTGGGATGATAACGTGGGCTCAGGATTACTAGACTCATTAATCACCAAGGTTTTTTCAGGTGCATTAACCTTAGATTGTCCAGCTTTTGGTAGCTCGGGAGCAGAAGGTGCACTGGCAAAAATGTTAAGTGGGGGCGGTGTAGGGTCGCCGCTCTTACTTTGAGCAGGCACTCCGCCCATAGATTTATCAGGCACCGTTGGGTCCATCATGGCATCGACCTTAGCTTCTAAGGCCGCTGCTTCAGTTACCGGTGGTTTTTTATTTTTATCAGCCATAACGACTATGTTTATGGATAGCAGTTTAACAAGTTACGTAACAGTTCGCTAGTCTGCTCTTAGGAAATACGCTGTAAGAAGCGGAGCATGACAGCGTGAAATTGCTTACGAGAATGAAAATAAATAGCCATGACTTTGCGCCTCTCACCTTTCTTTGTGTCTTAACGTAGTAAAAGTCTTCCTTCTGTTTTACTCTAGTGGGCGAGCGAAGTCAACAGAGTTTATGCTTTTTAGCGCAATCCGACTTTAATTGAGCAAGCCGGCCATTGTCCCCAACCGCCAGTACGCTGAATATCTTGCCCGATGATGAGCTGTTGGGCCTCGGTGGCAAGGTCTGGACGAGCGGCGTATTGTTGTCCATCATGAGCGTTCCAAGTAGCTTGCATTATTTGCAAACCACCGTAAAAGCCGTTGCCGGTGTTAGTATCCCACTTGCTGCCCGATTCACATTGTGCCAGCTTCTCCAAGCCAGCCTTTACATCCGGATCGGGGCCTGGGCCTGACGTTCGAGTGGGAGCCTTTTCGGGGGCAACCGGCACAGGAGTAGGCGGAGGGGTGGGCGGCAAAGCCGGCGCGGGAGGAGTAACCGGTGCTGGCATTGGTATTTCGGGAAGTGTCGGAGCAACGGAGGGTTGCTCTATGATCTGTGATTGAGGAGTTGCCTCTATTACTAAGGATCCTATTTTTCGAAAGGGCGCAAGCGCATCAATGGCCAGCGGATTGGCCTCGGGTGAGTAATAATCACTTTCAGCCGTCAAATATATGGTTGACCGCTCGTTTTTCGTAGTACTTTGAAGGGCAATACTACCAGCCACCAGACTAGCAGCTAGCGTTACACCGACTGCCGTATATGCAGTCTTGCCTTCAGGATTGATAGCCATAGGCTCCTCCTGGTTTTGATTACAGAATCAGAATTTTAGATACTATGAGCCTCTAGTCAGCGATTGCTGGCCCTAAAGGCAAGACTCCAAAATGTAGACTCTTTAGTTATTAGTCATCGAGCCTCTATAAGCATTCGAGTGATTGCTGACTGAATCATAAGGGGCTTGGTGAAATCACCCGCGGCCTGTTCAATCCGGTTAGTAAGCACTGGTAACTTTTTAAAAGCTTGCTACTAGCCTACCACACCTTGTCTAGTGAGTCACGAGCAGCTATGACTTCGGCGGTAGCGGGATTAAGGGGCTAGTACGTTTTTTATAGGCCTGATAAGCCGGGTTATCAGCTCGCCGACGTTCAATCGGCGGGATACCCGAAACAAAAATGATCAGGAAACCGAGTGTCGCCGGACCGAGCAAACCTATCCAGCCAAAACTGGCGTGCAAGGCAATGATACCAATCCCCCACCACTGGGTTAATTCGCCAAAATAGTTGGGGTGACGGCTGTAGCGCCACAAGCCGGTATCTAACACCTTGCCCTTATTGTTAGGATTGGCTATGAATGCGCTGAGCTGGTGATCAGCAATCGCTTCAAGGACAAATCCGGCCACCCAAACGAGTGCTCCTATCACTACATAGCCGTAACTGGCATAGGGTGTATTGCCAGCCGCATACTCTATGGGCAATCCGACAATCCAGATAAGTAAGCCTTGGGTGAGGAAAATCGATAGGTATGCCCGCAGCCAAAAATTATTTTTCCACTTCTTACTCAGCTCAAGGTAGCGCGGATCTTCTTTGCCACGCTTGTTACTACGGCCAGTAAGATGCCACGCCAACCGCCCACCCCATATCGTCACAAGTATTGCGATAGTAAGCGTGGCTGCTGCGGAGTGCTGCAGAACGATCAACCAAGCCATCAATACAAACCCTCCGCCCCACGCGGTATCAACGGTGTCTAAGCGATGTCGCTTCCGGGCAACCAGAAACCAGACGGTCATATAGATCAGCACGGCCACTAAGTTTACGAGCAGGAATTTGAGCATACTTAATTGAAAGCGAATGACGTTAGGAGCGTTTTAATAGGAGCCGAAAAGGCACTATCTTGCCAACTAGTTGCTGCTACCGTCAGGGCAGTTTTGTTCGCTGCCGCACAGTTCGCGTCGGAGCATTTTAGAAAAGTCACGGTGACCAGTGGGTCTATATTGGCAATATCACTTTTGGGAATAGTCTGAGCTTTTTGATAGCCGTAATCACCCGTTATGTAAATGCCATCTAAACCACCGGCGGCGGTTGTCGCACTATATTGCAAGAAACTAAGGTAGGTTTGGCCCCGTTGCGAACTGGTCGGTTGCGTATAACTTACCCGCTGCGAGCTTAAGACCGCTAAAGCATCACCGGCACCGAGACCGGGAGGTAGCTGGCCTTTTTGCTGAACCGTAGTTACTATTTGGCCGGTAACTGCTTTGCTTGTTGCATCGGTTAGTTGGGTAGCCGGTGAAGTAATTGTTAAGGTCGTGCCGGTAGTATCAGCTACTGTCCACTTTTCTGGATAGTTAAAGCTCAAGCTAAAGTTAGTGGAGTCATAACTTTTGGTAGCCACCTGAGATTCCTGAGTAGTCGTAGACTGAGTGCTAGGTGCAGTAGTGCTGGTAGATGGTTTAGTTGCCGGTTTTGGTCGAGCAAATTGCCAATATAAGCCAGCCCCAATCGCCACTAACAGCAGCGTTATCACAATACCTTTAATGACAGTGCGGATAGCATTATTTCGTTTAGGCCGCTTTGGTGGGGTAAAGCTGCGGTGCTCATTCGGAGGCGTGACAGTAGGATTCGATTCGTTAGGCTCGATGGGCAGTATAGGCTTATCGTCCATAACTTTAAGTGTACACCCTTAGCTTACGATTAGCTGTGTCGCAGCCTGACTTGCAAAAATTAGATAAAAGTACTTGAATAATACATAACGTGGTCGTCCCTCAGTGCTATGCGTGCCTAACGTTCGCCGAACAACATAGCCGGACATGAAAACCCACCCGAACGGACCCGCTGCCTTACGCCCTAGCCTAGTCGAACTAAGCTTAAGCCAGTGCTCATAATTAACAACAAGGAAAATTAGTATGTCTAAAGAAGAAGATATGCAATATTATAACGACCATATGAAACACTGGCGCGCCTGGGGTTCGTGGTTTAGCTGGGGTTCACCAGTTGGACTCGGTCTGTTCTTTTTGGCGATCGGCGGCTTTATTTGGCTGCTGAGCGTTTCATTCAATTGGAACTAAGCCAAAAGGCTCCAGTAAAACGCTACGGCTCAAACCGTAGCGTTTTACGTTGGAATAATTGACTAGGGGCGAGTTGATGTACCGGATGGGTTAAAGGTTACTATTTCATTGAACAAAAGGCGGAGACCGGGGCCAAGGTGACCTTCATATTTGATCAGTGCAAATGGAATGCCAGACTCCTCATTAGAATCTGTTTCAGCCTCAATAGTAAGGCTTTCATCTTCCTCTAAAGGACCCGTTAATTGGCTAGTAATCTCTTCTATCGTTATGTCATCTAGGCTACGAGAAAACCACGCAGACCACTCGGTGTCACAACGAAAGACCATCTCTGGCTGCCAACCGTCTGGCAAGTCCGTCTCGGTGAGCATCTCCATGAAATCATCTGTCGAATTAAAGCCGACTGCTTCTATACCCTGAACACCCATACCTATCTCCTGCTTACCCGTTCAGCGTAGTCCAAATCGACTAATTAGTAAACTAAGGGGTAAGGCGGTTGATGTCGCGCGGGAAGAGGGTGGCTTCTTTGACGTTGCCGAGGCCAATAGTTTTTTCAACTAAGCGGTCAACTCCAAAACCACAGCCACCATGTGGCGGTAGACCATATTTGAAGGCTTGCAGGTAATAACGATAACCTGGGTGTTCAGGATCTAAACCTGCTTTTTTCATTTGCTCTACCAGTTTATCGTGATGGTATTCACGTAACGGACAGGTGGCAATTTCTAAGCCGCGGAACAGTAAGTCACCCCACATAACAGTTGTTGGGTCTTCGGGATTTACCTGGTGGTAGAACTTCATAGCCTCGACCGGGAAATGGGTCGCGTACACCAAGTCGGAACCGAGTTCTTTGCGAGCATACTCGCAAATCCAGCGTTCTTCATCTGGTACTAGATCTTTTTCTTTGGTGGTATCGGTGCCGGTGGCCTTAGTATACATTTCGTGTATTTCTTTGACGGTGAACTTAGGCACTTTATCGACCAGTTTGAGTTCGGGAGCGTTCAATGACTTAAGGTCGTCGGCGTGTTTTTCATAGACTTGCTTTAGGGCATACATGGTCATGTCGCCAACCATGTCGAGCACTTCGTCATGACTTTTTACAAAGCCCATTTCGATGTCGAGCATATAGACTTCACTCATGTGGCGCGTCGTGGCGCTCGGCTCGGCTCGGAAAGCCGGGGCAATTTCAAATACGCGCTCAAAGGCACCGACCATCATTTGCTTATAAAACTGCGGGCTTTGCGCCAGAGTAGCTTCTTGGCCAAAGTAGTCTAGTTTGAAAACTTCCGCACCGCCTTCAGTTGCGCCAGCCAGTAATTTTGGCGTGTTGATTTCAACAAACTCGTGATCGGTCAAAAACTCCCGAATGTAGCGCAGGAGACTGGCACGAATTTTAAAGATTTTGCCTTCTTGCAGGTTGCGTACATTAACCGCTCGATGCTCAAATAACGTATCCAGGTTTTCGGCTTTATGCTGGATAGGTTTGTCAATCTCGATGGGGGGCTCAGCCTCAACCGGCACCAGAATTTCTAGTTTAGCGTCATGCAACTCAGCGCCACCAGGGGCACGAGGCTCTTCACTAACCGTTCCATCAACTGCTAAAACGGTGCCGATCTGTAGGCCGCGCAGCTTTTCGACTTCGTCTTTATCTTTGATAACTACTTGGGTCAGGCCACGACGATCACGCACGTTTATAAACGTTAGGCCGCCCAACAAACGCTTTTTGTGCAGCCAACCTTCGATGTGGACACTTTTGCCAACGTGATCTTTGACATCACTACTTAAAACTCGCATGACTGCTATTCTACCACTGTTTCATCAGTTTGGGATAGTGGCTCGGGGGCTGGCACTTCTGGTTCTTCACTAATTGG